>FTDB01000669.1_pt1 | contig 85409 bp, 83 predicted proteins | sample 1639741 | NCBI WGS metagenome assembly FTDB01 (sample SAMEA3914869, study PRJEB12502) | metagenome | biome: forest; material: soil | place: USA | collected 2012-03-12 | depth 0.1 m | reverse complement strand
GAGATGCGCGGGAAGATCGACGTGATCGCCATGGCGTGCATGTCGGCCGATGCCGAGGCGCAGGCGTCCTCGGCCAGGACCACGTCATAGCCCAGTTCCCAGGCGAAGCGCGCCGTCGATTCGACGCCGAAATTGGTCGAGATGCCGCCGAGTACGATCGTCCGGATGCCGCGCCGGCGCAGCAGGGTATCGAGCTCCGTACCGGTGAAGGCGCCCCACTGGCGCTTGACGATGCGGAGGTCGCCGGGTTGTTCGAGGCCGTCGGCGAAATCGCTCCAGTCATCGGGCAGGCCGCCGGCGGGCATGGCCATGGCTTCGTCGACATTGCGCGACGGCATGTCGGACATGTCCTTCGCCCACTTGACGTGGACCAGGAAAACCGGCGCCCCGGCGGCGCGGAAAGTATCGGCCAGGCCGCGTGCCGTGCCGACCACCTGGCTGCCCGGACGGGGTTCGAGCGGACGGTTGACGATGCCCTTCTGCAGGTCGATCAGGACCAGGGTTGTGGTTTTGGGGTCGAGGTGCATGGTGCTCCTATTTTGCCTTGCCGCCGGCGAGATCCAGCCAGGCGCCCAGAGCAAAGATGGCCATCAGCAGGTACATCAGCCACCAGCTGCCGGCCGCATTGACGATACAGGCGCTGAGGTGGATCCCCAGGACAGTGGCGCCGTCATCCGGCATGGCCATGCCTGGCATATCGGTCATATTGCTCATGGGCGCGGCCTTGTGGTTGAGCACAAAGGTCAGCCACGCCATGAAAAAGAAGACGGGCGCGGCGAGGTATCGCAGCAGGTTGCGCAAAAAAGCCATGTGTTTCCCCTAGTCCGAAGGTTTTTAGCCACAGATGGATACAGATTAACATAGATTTTGCGACATGCGATGCGGGCCGGTTGGGTGGCGTTCAATAGCCCTCACACCTTCGCCTGAAGGCTCGGCTCTCGTCCTCCCCCCCTTGAAAGGGTAGAGGGAGGTTCTGCGATTAGGCTCGCGTGCCTTCGGCACCCGCCACGGCGGCGGACCTGGCGATTTCGATCACCGCTTCCTTGAAGGTATCGCCACGCTGTTCGAAGTCCGTGAACTGGTCCTGGCTGGCGCAGGCCGGCGAGAACAGCACGATTTCCTCCCGGCCCGATTTCTCGGCCTCGGCATAGGCCTGGGCCACGGCGGTGAAGAGATGACGCGACTGGGTGCAGGGCGCCGCCTTGCCGATGGTCTTTTCGAACAGCTCGGCCGCCTCGCCGATCAGGAAAGCGTGCTTGATGCGTGGGAACAGGTCGGTGAGGTCGGCGATGCCGCCGTCCTTGGCGCGGCCGCCGGCGATCCAGAAGAATGTATCGTAGCTCGACATCGCCTGGCGGGCGGCATCGGCATTGGTGGCCTTGCTGTCGTTGATGAAGCGGACCTTGCCGATGCGGCCGATTTCCTGCATGCGGTGGGCCAGGCCGGCGAACGAGCGCATGCCGGCGACGATGGCCTCGGTGTCGAGGCCCAGCGCCTTGCACGCCGAATAGGCGGCCGCCGCGTTCTGCCAGTTGTGGCGGCCGGTCAGGGTGCGCACGCTTTTCAGGTCGATGATCTGGCGCGCACGCACCGACGTGCCGTCATAGAGCACGCCGTTGATGGCGTAGACGCCGCCGCCGACCGTACGGCGCGACGAAATCGGGATCAGCTTGACCGGATGGTTGACGCGCATCTCGCTGATCAGGGCGGCGCTGTAGTCGTCGTCGGCACCGATCACCGCCGTCTGCTTCGACGACTGGTTCATGAAGATGCGCTTCTTGGCCTTGATATAGCCTTCCATGCCGCCGTGACGATCGAGGTGGTCGGGCGAAAAGTTCATCAGCACCGAGACGTCGGGGCAGAAGGTCTGGGTCAGGTCGAGCTGGTAGGACGAGGTCTCGATGACGTAGATCGAACCGGCGTGCATTTCGGGCAGGTCAAGGATGCCGATGCCGATATTGCCGCCGACATGGACGTCCTTGCCGGCCGATTGCAGGATATGGCCGATCAGGGCCGTGGTCGTCGACTTGCCGTTTGTGCCGGTGATGGCGACCGTCCTGGGCCGCTTGTTGGCCGGCAGGCGGGCCAGGGTCCGGGCGAACAGTTCGATATCGCCCAGGACCGGCACCTGGGCGGCCTTGGCCAGCCTGACGGTCCAGTGCGGCTCGGGATGGGTCAGCGGGACGCCCGGCGACAGCATCAGGGCGTCGATCTCCGACCAGTCGGTGTTGTTCAGGTTCTCGACCGTGAAGCCTTCGCGGGTGGCGGCCATCAGGGAAGCCGGCTTGTCATCCCACAGCAGCGGTTCGGCGCCGCCGGCCTTGAGCGCGCGGGCGGCGGAAAGCCCTGACCGGCCCAGTCCGAAGATGGCGACGCGCTTGCCTTCGAAGCCTTTGACGGGGATCATGAATGGGCTCCTGAGGCAAGGAATGAGCGATATTCGTCTCCCCCATTTATGGGGGAGGTGGCACGAGCGTAGCGAGTGACGGAAGGGGCATTCCACTGACGGAAGCCCCGCCCACCGCCTTGGGCGGTCCCCCCTCCCCATAAATGGGGAGGGCGAAAATCAGCTGTTGCTCGATCCAACATCGCTCTATCGTATCTTCAGTGTCGCCAAACCGACCATGGCCAGCATGGCGGCGACGATCCAGAAGCGCACCACCACGGTCGATTCCGCCCAGCCGAGCTTCTCGAAATGGTGGTGAATCGGCGCCATCAGGAAGACGCGCTTCTTGGTCAGCTTGAAGATGCCGATCTGGATCATGACCGACAGGGCTTCCATGACGAACAGACCGCCGACGATGGCCAGGACCAGTTCGTGCTTGACCGCCACGGCGACCGCGCCGAGGCCGCCGCCCAAAGCCAGCGAACCCGTGTCACCCATGAAGATCTTGGCCGGCGGGGCGTTGTACCACAAAAAGCCCATGCCGCCGCCGATGATGGCGGCGCAGATGACGGCCACTTCGCCGGCGGTGGGAACGAAGTGGACGAACAGGTAGTCGGCGAACTTGGCGTTGCCGACGAGATAGGCGATCAGCACGAAGGCGCCCGCCGCGATCATCACCGGCACGATGGCCAGGCCGTCGAGACCGTCGGTCATGTTGACGGCGTTCGACGCGCCGACGATGACGAAAGCGCCCCAGGCGAGGTAGAAATAACCCAGGTCCCACATCAGGTTCTTGAAGACGGGGACGGTCAGGGTGGTGGCCTGGTGCGGCACATCGGATGCCGCCGGCGGCGTCAGGTAAACGAGCGCGGCGACGGCGGCGATGGCGATCACCGCCTGGATGATCAGCTTCTGCGGGCCGGAAAGCCCGGCCGAGGTCTGCTTGGTCACCTTGGCGTAGTCGTCGATGAAGCCGAGCCCGCCATAGGCCATGGTGACGCCGAAGACGACCCAGGCCGAAACCGAGCGCAGGTCGGCCCACAGGATGGTGGCGACCGCGATGCCGGCCAGGATCATCAGCCCGCCCATGGTGGGCGTGCCCTTCTTGGTCAGCAGGTGCGACGCCGGCCCGTCCTCGCGGATCGGCTGGCCCTTGCCCTGGCGGGCCCGCATCCAGTTGATGAAGCGCGAACCCATGGCCACGGCCACGATCATGGCGGTGATCATGGCCAGGAAGATGCGCACCGTCAGGTATTTCATCAGGTTGATCAGCGGCCAGTGCTGATGCAGGCTGGTGACGTGCTCGTAAAGCAGATAGAACATGAGGCGCCTTGGTCGTCGGTCCGCCTTCTTTCGCGGACCCGTTATCTGCGACCCTTATCGTGAACCGCGGCGTCCCTCAAGAGTCGTGCGGCAGGATTGTTGGGCTTACGGTCACATTGCCGGGAGACAAGCTTACCCGATCAGCGCCCTGGCGATCAGCCCGGCTTTCGAACCGTTGGAGCCCTTGACCATGACGACGTCGCCGGCCTGCAGGCCTTCGGTCAGGGGCGCGACGAGATCGGCGGCGGTGGGCGCGTAGGCGCCGCGCAGGTGCGCCGGCAGGGCGTCCCACAGGTGTTTCATCAACGGCCCGGCCAGATAGACGCTGTCGATGTCGTGCGCTTGGATCACGGAAGCCAGGCCGGCGTGCAGGGCGGCTTCGTCCGGCCCCAGTTCCAGCATGTCGGTCAGGACGGCGACCTTGCGCGAGCCTGTGGATCTGGCGCGGCTGCCCAACGATTGCAGGGTGGCCGTCATCGACACCGGATTGGCGTTGTAGCTTTCGTCGATGACGGTCAGGTCACCGCCCTTGAACGGCCGCGTCACCACCTTGCCCCGCCCGTCGAGCGCCGCGAAACCTTCCAGCGCGGCGATCGAGGTATCGAGGTCGACATCGAGGGCTTCGAGCATCAGCAGGGTGGCCATGGCGTTGACCGCCTGGTGCCGGCCGGTATGGTCGAGGCGGAAGGCGATGTCGCGGCCGTGAAACCTGGCCTCGATGTCGGCGTGCTCACCGGCGACACGGTGGGCGGTCAGCCGGGCGTCGACACCGCCGCTTTCGCCGAAGGCCGCCACCAGCGCCCCGGCGCCCCGCGCGCACTGGCTGAGATAATCGAACCAGCGGTTGTCGGCGTTGAGGATGGCCAGGCCGCCGGGCAGCAGGCCATCGAAGATTTCGGCCTTGGCGCGAGCGACGCCCTCCTCGCCGTCGGGAAAATTCTCGGTATGGACGGCGCCGACCGTGGTGATGACCACGGCGTGCGGGGCGACGCATTCCGACAGCGGCGTGATCTCGTCGGCGTGGTTCATGCCGATCTCGAAGACGGCGCGCTCCGTTTCGCGCGGCATCCGCGCCAGGGTCAGCGGCACGCCGATATGGTTGTTGAAGCTCTTGATGGCAGAGTGGGCGCGACCGGCTCTCGTCAGGCCCTGCATCACCATCTGGGTGACGCTGGTCTTGCCGACGCTGCCGGTGACGGCGCCACGCCGGCACGACGGTGCGCGGTCGCGGGCGAAGACGGCCATGTCTTCGAGCGCTTTCTGCACGTCGGGGACCAGCAGGCACGGCCCGCCTTCGATGGGGCGTCGGGTGACGGCGAGCACGGCGCCCGAGACGAAGGCCTGCGGCACGAAGTCGTGGCCGTCGCGCGCGCCTTTCAGGGCCAGGAAGATGTCGCCCGGCTGCAGGGCGCGGCTGTCGAACGTGATGCCGCTGGCAACGGTGCTTGCGCCCGTCCCGGTCAGGGTGCCGCCCGTGGCCTTGGCCAGTTCGTCGAAGGTCCAGAGGAGAGACGTCATGTCGGGCATGTCCACATTAATTTGCGGCGGCCATTGAACCTGACTCTGGATTTTGGGCAAGAGCGGGGGGTGTGAAAATGTGCTGGATCGGCGACGGCGATGACGCAATGTCCGCAAGCCGCTGGGGTCGATGCTGATGTGAGCGCCAAAGGCCAGGAATAGATTTTTATTGGCGATGATCGGGCGTTCTGGCGAGCCGAGAAGACTTGGCTTACGAGAAACGAAGCGCAGCGTACTTAAGTACGTGAGCATCGTATCGCAGGAAGACGAGGCTTCGCAGGCCGCCGGAACGCCCGAGAGCGTCAATAAACCGGGCAGGTCATCCACTGGTACTGCCGCGCCCGCAGATAGCCGCGACCGCCCATCAGGATGAAGCCGCTCGATTGCGGATCGCTGCTGCTGGCCTCGGTGCAGTTCTGCAGGGTGACGCCGCCGGTCGAATAGCCGTTCTCGACCTTGTAGCTGTTGTCCTGGGCGATCTTGACGTCCATGACGTCATAGCTGACCGGACCGCCGGAATAGAGGTGGTCGCCCGGACGCGCCCATTCATTGAGCGCGATGACGGTGCGTTCCTTATCGCCGCTGTGGCGGACGATGTCGGCGGCCTGGTCCATGCAGACGCTGCCCTGGCCGTGGCCGCCGTGTGTGCAGTCGACGACGATGTAGTCGTCATAGCCATAGGCTTCGACAACATCGGTGGGAACGGGTGCGAGCGGCGCGCCGCAATGGTTGAGCGCTTCTTCATGGACATAGAGGCCGTCGGGCTGGCCGTCGACGCGCCAGGTGACATCCTCGGCCGCCGTGCAGCCGTCGATGGCCGGCATGGTCGACTTGTCGAACCAGCGGCTGTCGGCCTTGAAGCCGCCGTGGCTGCCCTTGCGCTTCAGCACCCACTGGTCGATCTCCTTGGTGCCGAGGACATCGCCCGGCTGGACGGCATGGAGGGCGGCGATCAGGTCCAGTTCCTGCTCGTCGGGGTGGTTTTGCAGGTAGGTGACCGCCGGCTGGGCACAGTAGGTGGTCTTGATGCTGTAGTCGGGATCGCAGGTGCCGGGTTCGGCCAGATAGCGCTGGGCGCCGGACACGACCGACTCTTCGGTGCGATGCCAGGTGTTCTGGCCGCCTGGCGGAATGGGCGCGGCGTCGGGCTGGTAAGGACCGTTGGGGCTGCGCGGGCCACCGTCGCAGACGACGAGCTGGCTTTCCTGCGACACGGAGGGGCCATTGACGCCAATGGTATAGGCGACGTCCTCGCCGTTGAGCGAGAAGCAATTGCGCGGCACGAGCACATTAGAGGTCGGCAGCGGCATTGGCCGGGCTTCCAGGCCGTTGGGCCCCTTGATGACATCGTAGAGCATGAAATCCTGGCCATAGACGCCGGCGACGCGGTCGCCCTGCTGGGCAGGACGGCTGAGCGACAGGACGCGGGCGCGATCGCCGATGGCGGAGAGCACCTTGTCGAAACAGGGGCCGCCGGCGATCGGCTGGCCGGCTTTGGTGCAGGCGCCGCCCGGCATGACGGTGAGGAGCTGCGAACCCTGCACTTCGCGCACCGTGCCGAACTGGGCTTCCTGGATCAGCACCGGCTGCTGGGCCAGGGCCGCGGCCGGAAGGACCGCCAGGCCCGTCAGGGTCAGCCAGGTTGTGAGAGTTTTCATCGTCTTCGCCCCATGATGTAAGACCTGAGTAAACGTCAGGCGGTCCAGCTTTTCAAGCTGCCCATTTAGGCATAGTGGGATCGGGCGCCTGAACAGGGGCTGAACCGGTCAACCGACCTTGCTCACCGTGATTCCAACGGTGGTCAGCCGGTAGCTGCATTCGCCGTTGCCATGGGTGAAGCGGCCGGACAGGGTGATCGTATTGCCCTGTTGCAGGGCGGCAATGGCCGGATATGCCGGATTCTTGGTCTCGACGACCTGCTCCAGGCCGATGTGCTGGCCGGCGCCGAAGGTGATATCGATCGACTGGTTGACGGTCGAGGTTTCGACGTCGTCGACCGTGACGCGCCAGTTGGCGAAGGCCTGGGCCTGCTGGAATTTGGCGCAATCGTCGGCGGCAAGGGTAGCCACGAGGGCTGTCTGTTCTGCGGGAGCGACGGGTGCGGGCGCTGCCTCAACGGATGCGGGTGCGGACGTAGCGGAGGTTGCCGGTGCAGGCTGGGCCGGCCTGTCACAGGCGGCGATAAGGACGCAGAGCGTGAGGCAGACTGGAAGAGATTTCATGACGACCCCATGGCGCGACGTGCGCGCATCATCATGGAATTCGAGGCGGATCGCAATGTCTTTTGCCCTCTCTCCACACCCGGAGCGACGGAAAAGCCTCAGGCGTTCAGCGCCTGGCGGACGACGGTGACGTCGTCGAAGGGCAGGACCTTGTCGCCGACGATCTGGCCCTGTTCGTGGCCCTTGCCCGCCACCACCAGCACGTCGCCGCTCCTGAGGCCGGCGACGGCTTCGAAAATGGCCTTCTTGCGGTCGCCAATCTCGACGGCCTTGCTGCTCATGCCGGCCAGGACCTCGGCGCGGATGGCGGCGGGATCTTCCGAACGCGGATTGTCGTCGGTGACGATGGCGCGGTCGGCCAGCTTGTCGGCGATGGCGCCCATCAGCGGACGCTTGCCACGATCGCGGTCACCGCCGCAGCCGAAGACGCAGACCAGCTTGCCCTGGGTATGCGGGCGCAGCGCCTTCAGCACTGTTTCCAGGCCGTCGGGCGTATGGGCATAATCGACATAGACCTCGGCGGCATTGCGCTTGGCCCCTGCCCGTTCGAGCCGGCCGCGCGCGCCTTTCAACTGCGACAGGGCAGCAATGACGCCGTCGGGCGCCTCTCCGGCAGCGATGCACAGGCCCGCCGCGACCAGGGCGTTCGACGCCTGGAACAGGCCGGCCAGCGGCAGCTTGGTCTCGTACTTTCTGCCCTGGTGTTCGAGGTAGAGGATCTGGCCGTCGACAGTGAGGTCACGACCGGTGAGGACCAGGTTGCGGCCGCGTTCGCCGACGCTCATGACAGACAGGCCCGACATGATGCTCATGGCGGCGAACTGGTTATAGGCGTCGGAATCGGCGTTGAGCACCGCCGTGCGGCCGCGCGGCAAAAGGCTTTCGAACAGGCGCAGCTTGGCGGCTTTGTAGGCCTCCATGGTGGCGTGATAGTCGAGGTGGTCCTGGGTCAGGTTGGTGAAGCCGGCGGCGGCGAGCGACACGCCATCGAGGCGGCGCTGGTCGATGCCGTGCGACGAGGCTTCAAGCGCCAGGTGGGTGACGCCGTCCTTGGCGAGGTCGGACAGGTGCTTGGCGAGATCGGCGGCATCGGGCGTGGTCAGGCCGGGGCCGGTGAGCGCGGTCTCCGCCCCTTCCGGCGTCTGCTTGACGACGCCGAGCGTGCCCATGCTGGCCGAACGGTGGCCCAGCAGGGCGAAAATCTGGCGGCAGAAGGTGGCGACGGAGGTCTTGCCGTTGGTGCCGGTGATGGCGACGCAGGTTTTCGGCTGGACGCCGTAGAAGGCGCGCGCCGCCAGCGCATAGGCGCGGCGGACATCGCCGACCTTGACCAGGACGGAGGACAGGCTGTCCACCTGGGTATCGTCGGGCGCCAGCACGGCGGAGGCGCCCTGGGCCAGCGCCTGGGGGATGAAGTCGCGGCCGTCGTGCCCAGAACCTGGCGTCAATCCCGGCAGGGCGCAGAACAGCGTGCCCTTGGCCACCTTGCGGCTGTCGGCCGTGACGCCGGTGACGATCGGGTCTTCGTCGAGGTCGCGGCGCAATATCTCAGAAAGACGCAAGGTACCCATCACTAATGCTCGTCCCCGGTTACATCATCCGCCGCCACGGCTGCCTTGTCCCATTGCGGCCCACTGAACTTGTCCACCTTGCGCTCGACGCCCAGGAACGGCGCGATGCGGTCGATGATCCGGCCCGCCACGGGCGCGGCGACATAGCCGCCCTGTTTCGAGCCGTTGGTATCCGGCGTACCCTGCGGCGAGTCGAAGGTTATCTGAACCAGATATCTGTCGCCATCCACAGGTCCGTCGACCGGGAAGACGGCGGCGAAGGACGAGATGTCGTCGTCGGAATAATGGCCGCCGACCGGCTTCTGCGCCGTGCCGGTCTTGCCGCCGACGCGCAGGCCCGGCGCATTGGCGCGCGTGCCGGTGCCCTTGAGCACGTTCTGGCGCATCAGTTCCAGCATGGCGGCCGAGGTCGACGGCTGGACGACGCGGGTGCACGCCGGCAAAGGCGTGGCCGGATCGTACTTGCGGATGGTGAGCGGGCGCAGGCAGCCACCATTGAGGATGGCGCCGGCGGCTTCGGCATAGGACAGCGGCGTGATCGCCATGCCCTGGCCGAAGGCGGAGGAGACCAGGGAACTGTCGGACCAGCGGCCGGGCAGCAGGGGCGCGGCCGGGCCGGCCAGCTCGGTATTGGCGGGCGCGAACAGGTTGAGCGCCTTGTAGTACTTGGTCATGCGGTCGGCGCCGATATCGAGGGCGACGCGCGAGGTGCCGATATTGGACGACTTGATGAAGACATCGGTCAGGGTCAGGAGGTTGGCCGAACTGTGTTCGTCGTGGATGCGGCGCGTGCCGATCTGCAACGGCTGGCGGCCGTCATAGACCGAGTTGAGCGTGGCGGCGCCCGTATCGAGGCCGATGGCCAGGGAGATGACCTTGAAGATCGAGCCGACTTCGTAGACGTCGGCGGTGGCGTGGTTGCGCTTCTGGGCTTCGGAATAGGTGCCGGCGTGGTTGAGATCGAAGTCGGGCCAGCTGGCCATGGCCAGCACCTCGCCGGTGCGGACATTGGTGATGATGCCGACGGCGCCCTGCGCGTGTTCGGCTTCGGCCTGGGCGCGCATCTCGTTTTCGAGGGCGCCCTGGATGCGCAGATCCATGGCCAGCTGCACCGGCTGGTCATGGATGGCCTGGGCGGTGATGGCGCCGTTGAAGGCCTTTTCGGCGCCGGAAAGGCCCTGACCGCCGCGCTGGGTCATGCCGATATAGACGGCGCCGGTGGTGGCCAGCGGGTAATCGCGAACACGGTGGGCGCCGAAGGTGATGCCGGGCAGGCCGTAGTTGAGGATGCGCTCGCGGTCGGCCTCGCTGATATTGCCGGTCAGGCGCGACGGGCCCTGGGCGGCGAAGACCTTGTCGAGCTGGTCGGTAGTGGCCTGCGGGAAGATGCGTTGCAGCGCCTCGCGGACATAGGCGCGGTCGGGCACCGTCATGTCGGTGGGGTCGACGAAGACGTCGTAGTCGTTGACATCCGACGCCAGCAGTTCGCCGTTGCGGTCGATCAGCTGGGCGCGGGCATTGGGCTCGCCGGCCATTTCGGCCATCTGGCCGGGCGAATTGAACAGCGACGCCTTGCCGGCGAACACCGCCAGCGCCAGGTAGCCGACGCCCAGGCCCACCGTGATGGCGAAGATGCGCATGCGCGTGCTTTGCGCCTGCTGGCTGGCGGCGTTGTGACGTTCGAAGGCGTGTTCCACCTTCCACACACGGTCGGCGACCCACTGAAAACCGGACTGGGTGGTTTCGAGGAAAGGCACTCTCACGGATGCTTCTCCGTGACAGTCTGGGCCGGCGCGGCCTGGATCAGGTCGTCGGCCGAAGCGCTGGACGATGCGACGGCGGTGGTTGCCGGAATGGCGACGGCGGCCGAAGTGGTGCGCGAGATTTCGCCGATCGAATCCAGGTCGGCTTCATGTGCCGCCTCGACCGGCTTCATGCCGAGATACTGCACGGCCAGGGCTTCGAGGCGCGACGGGCGTTCCAGGTTGGCGACGCGGATCTTGAGCGCGGCGACGGCGTCCTGCTGCTCGGCGATCTGCGAGTCGAGGTCGTTCATGCGCTTGATGTCCTCGCCTTCGCGCGCCTTCGACAGGCAGACCCAGAAAATCATGGCCAGGGCGACGGCGATGCCGACCAGCTCGATGAGCCGGATGCCGCGAACGCGCTGCTCGAAGAGGTTGAGGAAGGGTCTCATAAGGGCGCACCTGTACGACGAACGGCGCGCAGCTTGGCGGAGCGGGCGCGCGGATTGGCGGCAAGCTCGGCCTGGCCCGGCGCGACGGCCCTGGGCGTGACAAGCTCGTAAATGGGTTGTTTGGCGGCGATCTTCTGCGGGGCGTAGCGCGATCCGCCGGGCGTTTTGCCCGCGTTTTCGTTGAAGAACGTCTTGACGATACGATCTTCGAGCGAATGAAAGGTTACCACGGCCAGGACGCCCTCGGGTTTCAGCAAACGGCCGGCCACGTCGAGCGCGCGTTCCAGTTCGCCCAACTCGTCATTGACGGCGATACGCAGGCCCTGGAAAGTCTTGGTGGCGGGATGGACGGGCGCGCCCCGGCGGCCGCCCAACGCCTTTTCGACCACCTCGGCGAGATCGAGCGTGCGTTCGAACGGGCGCTCGGCACGGCGGCGCGTGATCGCGGCGGCGATGGCGCGCGAGCGATGTTCCTCGCCGTAGAGCCAGATGACGTGGGCGATGTCGTCCTTGTCGTCGCCGTTGACGATATCGGCGGCGCTGCGGCCCTCCGCCGACATGCGCATGTCGAGCGGGCCGTCGCGCAGGAAGGAGAAGCCGCGTTCGGCTTCGTCAAGCTGCATCGACGACACGCCGATATCGAGGACGATGGCGTCACAGGCGGCGTGGCCCAGTTCGGCCAGGCCCTCGGCCATCTCGGAAAAGCAACGGTTGACCCACTGGAAGCGGTCCGGATACTCGCCCTTCAGCGCTTCGACATAGGGCGCGACGCGAACATCGCGATCGAAGGCCACGACCCGGGCCCCGCCCTTCAGGAAGGCGCGTGAATAGCCGCCGGCGCCGAAGGTGCCGTCGACGATCAGCTTGTCTTGCAGCGGCCCCAACACGGCCAGGACCTCGGGCAGCAGGACGGAAAGGTGGGGGTTTTGCGCGGCTTGCATCAGGCACGCTCCCCACGGCCCGAGAAAGCCGCCGTCACCAGCCGGTCCTGCTCGACCGCATAGGCTTCGTAGGCGGAGGGTTCCCAGATCTGGAACGAGTCGCCGAGCCCGGTGAGCAGGACATCGGAGGTGAGGCCAAACTTCTGGCACAGCTTTTCCGGCAGGGTGATGCGGCCGGCGGTGTCGAAATTCAGGCGTTGCATGGCGGCGTAAAAACGGTGCTCCAGGGCTTTGCGCGTGGCGGAAAGCTTTGAATACTGGTTGATCTCGTCGCGGTAGGTGGCGAAGAAGGCCGCTCCTCCGCATTCAATGCACTGGGCGTCGATGGCGGCGAAACAGTACAGGCCCTCGAACGGCGGTACAGGATCATTTGGACCATCGAGCGCCTGCAAGGCGGCGGCGCGGAAATCCTGCGGCACCAGAAGCCGCCGCTTGGCATCCAGTTGTTTCTCGTGGCTCGAGAGAAACACGCCCGCATTCCGGGTCCGATACGCGACCCGCTCCCTGAACTGATCATCGGTGGTCGCGGCCAGCCCGCCCTGAACAAAATCACCTTGCCGATGCTTTCAGGGTTAACATGGGATTAAATGGGATGCAATGACTCTTACCGCCACTCGATAAAGAATCTCGTTCACAAACAGCCACTTGGAACAAATAGGGAACGTAGCAATCGTTACCCCAGATTGCATTATGACGATGTTCGTGATTTAGTTATTGCGGGCATGTGACAGGGGAAAACAATGGCCTGGTACGATTGGCTGACCGCTCCGTTCCGCACGGAGTTTTTCATGGAGACCACATTCGTCGCACGCGTCTACGGACAGAGCCTGCGTGACAATTTCCTCGACGGCTTGCCGGCACCGGGCAAGGAAGAAGCCTTCAACCAGCTCAAGGTCGAATTCGAGAACGAAACCGCCAGCGGGCATCCGAATTTTTCGCAGTTGCTGCGCATCGAGGCCGGATTGGCCGAAACCCTGCGCGATGAGGACATCCGGTCGCGGTACTGGACGATCGAGGACCGCTTTCGTCGCGTCGTGCCGCTGGCGACCCAGGCAAGCTATCGCGCCAGCGTGCCGGCCGTCGGCGCGGAAGACTGGAACAAGGCGGGCTTCATCCGCAGCCAGGTGCGAACCCTGCTCGGCAGCATTCATTCCAACTACGTCTTGAACATGGCGCGGGAAATGTCGGTCAAACGGCTGAAAATTCTCCTGTTCCTGATTTTCGGCGCCGTCAACCTGGTGTGCTACCTGCTGTTCACTCACTACACTTTCAGCGATTTCAATTTATTGAAAATCGGCATCGTCCTGATGGTCTATCTCGGTGTCCTTGGAGCGTTGCTGAGCATCTGCCAGCGTCTCCAGGCCGCCGTCAGCCAGGATGCAATGACCGACGACGGCATTTTCGAACTGACCGGCCTGAGGCTCGGATGGGTGGGCTTGGCCTTGTCGCTGTTCATGGGCGGGGCTTTCGCTGTCGTTCTTTATGCCATCGTCATGTCGGACCTGTTGAAATCGGCGCAGGTCGATGTCGTCACGACTAAGCCGCCGCCTGTCGTGGCGACATCCAGTCCAGCCGCCGGGGATTCGGCGAGCGCGGCATCGGTGACGCCGGATACGGCCAGCCCTCCGCCTGCCAGGCTGGCTCAGGTCAATGTTGCCGCGGCGACACAGGTTCCGGTTTGCCAGGTGCGGGACAAGAGCGCCTGCGTGACCGTGGAAAACCTGGCCGCAGCCATGAAATTCGCCGATGTCCCCAGCTTCTACAAGATGCTGATCCTGGCCTTCCTGGCCGGCTTCGCCGAACGGCTGGTGCCGGATATCCTCGGCCGCCTCAGCAAGCGCGGGACATAATTGGACCAGATGACCTGTAAGCCGGGTTCTGTATGGCCGAAGCCATGGCGATCATTCCTCTTGGCCGCCCGTTGCCGGACGACTCGCGCGACCTACCCGAACGGCCGGGCCGGCAAAGCCCTGCCCCATCGCTGGGACGCGCCGTTCCTATTTGGTCTTGCTCCTGACGGGGCTTGCCATGCCGCCTCCGTTACCGGAAGCGCGGTGCGCTCTTACCGCACCCTTTCACCCTTGCCTTAACGTGTAAGGCGGTTTGCTTTCTGTGGCGCTGTCCCTGGGGTCACCCCCGGCGGGCGTTACCCGCCGTCATCTTACCGTGGAGCCCGGACTTTCCTCGAGTGTCCGAAGACATCCCGCGACCGCCCGGTCATCTGGCCCGTGGCGCTTGTGCGCGCTATTGACAGCGAAATCAAGCTTTGGGTTGGATAAACGCCGCCACCGCCAGAACCAGCCAGCCGAGGATGGCGAGGCCGCCGCCGATGGGCGCCAGCAGGCCGAAGGCGGCGACGCCTGTCACGACGTGAAGCACAATTTCCAGCGCGAACAGGCCGGAGCCGGTAAGCCACAGCGCGATGGGGACCGCACGGCGCCAGCCGGCCAGAAGCTGGCTGTTGAGCAAGGCCAGCACAACGGCGGCATGGAACAGCAGGAACTGGCCGCCGGTGGCCAGCAGGCCCACCTGCGGCGGGTGCGATCCAGCCGCCAGCATGATCACGCCCGCCAGGCCCCACAAGGCGGCAATGCCAAGGATGATGCTTTGCCCGCGGTCCATTCAGGCCTCCATCAGGGCGATATAGCGCAACAGCGCCATCAGGCGGACGCGGACGCGGGCATCCGCCCTGCCTTCGGCCGCCGTAGCGATGTCTTCGGGGCACCAGTGGCGCTGGAAGGCGGTGACGATGGCGGCGGTTTCCTCATCGTAAGGGCCGCCGGGCAGGAGATTGTAGCCGAGCTTGGCCAGAGCCGCCTGCAGGGCGAAGACGCCCGGACCTGTGTCGCCAAGGCCGAGTGCCAGGCCCATCGTGCCTTCCGGCGGTAAAGCGGGCTCGACCCAGACACCGTGGTCGTGTTCAGCCAGGGTCTTCCACGGGAAGCGCTCGCCGGGATCGATTTTGCGCGCCGGGGCGACGTCGGAATGACCGAGGATGCGGCTGTCGGGGATATCCCAACGGCCGCGCATGTCGTCGAGCAAGGCGATGACGGCGTCGACTTGGGCGGGCGGAAAGTCGCGATAGCCGAACTCGTGGCCGGGATTGACGATCTCGATGCCGATGGAGACGGCATTGATGTCGGTTTCACCACGCCAGAACGAGACGCCGGCATGCCAGGCGCGGCGCTCCTCGGGCACCAGGCGGTAGACTGTGCCGTCCTCGTCGACGCAGTAATGGCTGGACACCTGAGCGGCCGGATCGGTGAGGCGGTCGAGCGCTTCACGTGCGCTGGGCATGCCGGTATAATGCAGCACTGCCATGTCGGGCGGCGCCTTGCGTTCGTTGAAATTGGGGGACGGCAATTCGATCATGTCTTTTGGCAGGGCCATGACTCCTGCTTAAGCGCGATCCGCATTTTTGCAAAGAAAAAAGGGGCCCGTCAGGCCCCTTACATCACCATCGCCGGGCGATGATTTAATAGACCGTCCAGGTCGAGCCGTCCTTGCGCGCCTGCAGGACCCCCTTGGGGTCTTCCGAGCGCACGAAGATGCGCACCGGCTTGCGGCGGACGGCGGCGGCCAGGGCCATGACGGCGCAGGCGGCGACACCGGCGATCAGGACGGCGCCGGCGAACAGGGCGAGAATGACGAGCGCGGCGATGATGGCGAGGCCGAGCACCGTCATCAGCATGCCGTAAAGAACACGGGCGATCAGGTTTTTGCGACGCACCTGACCCCAGGGGCGATAGTTGCGCGAAAATATCTGCTCTTTTGCGGTCATAAAACTCGAACCTCGAACTGCGGGATTGAACCAAAAGCCTCCCTGTGACCCAGATTGGCACGAAATTGGCCGACGTCAACCACTCTACCTGCCTGCCGGGGAAATATTTAAGCCGACCTTAAGCACGATCGATGAATTTCCCGGCTTTTTTGCCACATCACATTTTTATAACGTTTGTATCACACGCTGCCGCTACAGGACCTCCTGCCGTTCACGGACGATCTGGTCGTAGGCGCGGTTGATGCGCGCCGACTTGCTGGTGTAGAGCGCCTCGAAATCGGCGGGCAGGCCGCGCGCGCGGATGCGGTCGGGATGAAAGTCGTTGAGCTGGGCGCGGCGGGCCAGGCGGATGTCGTCGTCACTGGCGGCCGGCGTCAGGCCCAGTATGGCGTAGGGGTCGTCCTCGGCCAGCGGCACGTAGCCGGCGCGCACTCTGGCGTAGGCGGCGCGCTTGAGGCCGAACAGGTCCGAGACGGTTTCGAGGTAGGTTTCCTCTGCGGCGCTGAGATAACCGTCGGCGACCGCGATATGGAACAGGCCTTCGAGGACGTCCTCCAGCACCTGCGGGCACGAAGCGTAGCGCTTGGCCAGGCGGCGGGCGTAGGATTCGAAGCCGAGGCTGGTCTGGCGCGCCAGGTCGTAGAGGCGCAGCACGTCGCGCCGGGCGGCCTCGTCAGGCTTGAAAACGCGCAGGAAAGCCTTCTGCTCGACCTCGTCGGCCAGGCCGTCGGCCATGGCGAGCTTGGCGCCCAGGGCCGTGACCGCGGTGGCGAAGGCCGGATCGGCGCCGGGCGGGCCCTTGGGACATTCGGTGCATTCGGCGGCATCGAACGAACGCGCGGCAATCTTGGCGAGGTTTTTCCAGAACGACATGGTACATCTATCCTAGCGCATTTTGGCGCGCATGTGGCCTAAAGAATTTTTCATGCGGGAATCTGCCGCAGGGAACCCTTCGAAGCGCGACGCAAAAAGAGCGCAAAACAGCCTTAGTTCCTGTATAAGCGAACGATCTTGATCCGTAGCAGCCTTTGACCCTAGGGTGCGGCTGCGAACCTTTACCCCTGGCGGAGCCTTCTTTTGCGTCTTTTGACATCGACCACACTGAGCCTTGGCGCCATCGCCCTGCTGTGCACCCTGGCCGCCGATCCGGCCGCTGCGAAGGTCCGCCACCGCAAGGCGCACAAGGCGCCGGCCGCCGCCAAGACCGCGACTCCGGCGCCGGCGGCAACTCCGCCGGCGGTTCCCGTGGATGTCGCGGGCCAGGCCGTGGTGACGGGGCTCAACGACGATGGCTCGATCCGCCCGCCGATCATCGATGACGCGCCCGCCGACGATTACCTGCGCGTCGCCTGGTGTCACGGGGCGTTGTCGGGCGACATGGACCTGGCGGTCTATATCAAGGACCTGCAGCCGGTCGACCCCAACATCCAGTTGATCGGCCAGTCGTATCTGCGCGCCTACGAAGCGGCCCTGACCCTTTCCGGCAAGGGCGCTACCGAGGCCGACCACGCCAAGGCGGAAGCGGCGCGTCAGCGCGGCTACGACGGCTGGAAGGGCGCGCTGGCGGGCGACACCAAGAAGGCGGCCTGGGCCTACGATAACTGGCAGTTGCCGGGCGATTGCGAACATGCGGCGGTGCGCCTGTCGGGCCACCCCAACCTGTTCGCCGAAATGGCGACGGACGACGAGGCCAAGGCGATCTCCGACACGCTCAATTCGGGCGGACCGCATTCCTACGAAGACCTGCCCAAGCCGGTGCTGACCGCCAAGGGGGCGCCGGTGGATGCCGATGCGCCGATCGCCACCAACACGCTGGCGACACGTGCGAAGCAGGCCGCGGCCCTGCCGGACGTACCGCAGGACCAGGCAACGGCATCGAGCGGTTCGTCGTCGGCGACGACAGACGGGCAGAACTGAGGACGCCGGCGCCCGCTTATTCCGCACCTGCAAAATATCGCGGGTTCACGCTCTTGTGATATCGTGCAAATCAGCTATGATGGCCGGCGCTGAAAAGCCGCCTTACGCCTTGCCTGAAAAATGCCGCCATCTCCGGGCAGAAGCCGGACCTGAGCATGCGGCTAACCCGGCGGCCCCGGCCTTGCAGCGAGAGCCCCAGACCCCCGAGACCCGACCAAAACGATGCGTTTGCCGAACTGGCTGAGCCAGGCTCCCACCTTGATCGCGCCCTACCGACCTCACCTGATGCGCGGGCTGCACATCGGTTTCTGCCTGCTGGCGCCCGTCCTGCTGTTCGCCAGCTTCTTCAACCTTAATGTGCTCGACGTGACGCGCATCGGCTGGACGCTGGAAGCCGACTGGGGCCAGCACGTCAATGGCTGGAACGCCTTCCGCCACTGCGCCGACGCCTTCAACCACCAGACCTGCTACGCGGCGCCGGTCGGCAACAGCCTGATCTCGACCGATTCGAACCCGCCGTTCGCCTTTATCTTCAAGGCGCTGAGCCCATGGCTGCCGACCAATTTCCAGTATATCGGCCTTTGGTTCTTCTTCTGCATCTGCATGCACTTCACCTTCGCCTACAAGCTGGTGCGGCCGCATGCGCCGAACCGCTGGCTGGCCCTGGGCGGCGCCGTGGCGCTGAGCGCCCTGCCCGCCCTCTATTACCGCATGCGCCATGACACCCTGATGGCGCAGTGGCTGATCCTGTGGGCGCTGCACCTGTTCATCAATGTCGCCGACGATAACCTGGCCGACAGCCGACAGGCACCGTGGCGCGTCGCGGCCAGCTGGTTTGCCAGCGGCGCCAAGATGCGCGGCTATGCGGCGCTGCTGTTTTTCACCGGCCTGCTGCATCCTTACCTGCTGTTCATGGTGGCCGCCATCTGGGGCGGCGACGTGCTGAAGCGTTTCTGGCCGGCGGCGCGCAAGCTCGACCGCGCCGTGGTGCTGGATACGATCGCGCGCGCCATGTTCGTGCTGGCGTCGTCAGTGCTGGCCCTGTGGCTGGCCGGCACCTTCGGCAAGGGCATGAGCCCCGGCGCCGGCGGCTGGTCGTTCTATTCGGCCGGCCTCGATTCCTTCTTCAACCCGGTGCGGCAGGAATTCTCCAACATCGTGAAGGCGTGGCCGCTGAACGGTGGCCAGTCGTTCGAGGGCTATCAGTATCTCGGCTTCGGCCTGCTGGCCCTGGTGGCGACGGCGGCGATCCTGTTCGTGGTGACGCCCGAAGCGCGCCAGGCCAAGCCTTTCCTGCGCGGCCTGACCTACCTGGCCCTGCCCTTCCTGCTGCTGTTCTGCGTGGCGGTGACCAATCACGGCATGATCTATGGCTTCACGCTGTGGAACTTCCCCATTCCAAAGGAAATGATGGGCGTGGCGGCGGTGCTGCGCGCCTCGGGCCGCATGTTGTGGCCGATCGCCTACTGCCTGATCCTGACGGCGCTGGTGGTGGTGTTCAAGAGCCGGCCGCGCATCGCCGCCGTCGTGCTGCCGGCGGTGCTCCTGGTCCAGGCCTACGATCTCTACGGCTTCGCCGCCGCCATGCGCGCCGCCACCTCGCTGGCCGCCAATCCGGAAACCTATTACGTCACGCCGTCGCCGGTGTGGGACAAGCTGGTGGCGGCGTCGAAGGGCGTCGATTTCTACCCGGCCAATGTCCACTATAACGACAAGCTGTTCTACGAACTGACGTGGCGGGCGACTTCTGCCGACAAGCCGGTCAATACGGTCTATGCCGCGCGCGAAAACCTGATCCAGGTCGCCTACGAGGACGCCGGCCAGGACGATTTCAAGCAGGGCAAGGTCAATAACGACCACCTGTTCGTCTTCCTCAAGCAGTGCGACGCGCCGGCCAGCCTGTGGCCGCGCCTGCGCATGCTGGACGGCGTGTGGATCATCCCGCCCGACGGCGCCAATCTCGACGACCAGCTGGCCAAGCCGCAATGGAGCCCCGTGGCGTCGAAGCTGCGCTTCGGCTGGCTCGACCAGGGCACCTGCCTGCTCGACGAGAACTGGTCGAAACCGGATGTCGAAGGCGTGTGGAGCGACGGTCCCAGGGCCGGCATGGTGATTCCGATCCGTCACGTCCAGTTCGATACGCCCAGCCCGCGCAAGCTCGACCTGAAGTTCCAGGCGCGCAGCCATGTGCCGGTCAGCGTCACCGTGATGGTCAACGGCATCAAGATCGGCATGATCAATCTCAGCCGCCAGAAAAGCGACAACACCCTGCACCTGCCGGCTTCGGCGATACGCGGCGAGAACCTGAAGATCCGCTTCCTGGTCGACGGCCTCGATGACGCCGACGGCGTGACGCCGCAAACCGTCACGCCGCCTGTAACGCCCGTCTCGGCCACCGGCCGCGGGGCGATCGGCGGCGTGAAACAGGTGGCGGCGACGCCCGACATGAAGACGATGGCGCTCGGCATCAAGCTGATGAACATGACCCTGGTCGACCCCGATACCGACACTACGCCCCCCGCCGTGAAGGCGGCCACGGGGGCTTAACCAAAAATCTGTTTTAATTCGGGGGAAATCCAACTATAAGGCGTCCCCTCTGGCCCGTGTGCATTGCAAAATGCGCGCGGGTTTGCAATCTTTGCAATGCCTCACCATATCCTGATCCGGTCGCAGTCACCCTCGACCGGCGCCAGGGCTTTTGTCTTTCCTCAGGGTGTTTGAAGACTTTAATCGCACATGGAAAAAGTGCCGATGACCGTCGCGGGCTACAAGGTCCTTGACGATGAACTGAAGCGCCTCAAGTCGATCGAGCGGCCGAGCGTCATTGCCGCCATTTCGGAGGCTAGGTCGCACGGCGACCTGTCGGAAAACGCCGAATACCATGCCGCCAAGGAGCGCCAGGGCTGGATCGAGGGGCAGATCGCCGACATCGAGGACCGCATCAGCCGCGCCCAGGTGATCGACGTGTCGAAGCTGTCCGGCAAGCAGGTCAAGTTCGGCGCCACGGTGACCGTGGTCGACGAGGACACCGACGAGGAAGGCCGCTACCAGGTGGTGGGCGATCACGAGGCCGACGTGAAGTCGGGCAAGATCTCCCTGTCGTCGCCGTTGTCGCGCGCCATGATCGGCAAGGAAGTGGGCGATGTCGTCGAGGTGGTGACGCCGGGCGGCGTCAAGGCCTATGAAATCCTGAAAGTGGAATGGATCTGACTTCCTTCTCCCTCGCCCGTCCACGGTGACTCCGTGGGGGAAGAGGGTCGGGGTGAGGGGCTAAATGACGAAACCGCTGACAATCTGGGCCGTGTCCGATGGCAGGGCCGGCATCGAAAACCAGGTTGTCGGGCTGGCCGAGGCCATTCAGCACCTGACACCGGCCGAAATTCTCGTCAAGCATATCAAGTACAGGCCGGCCTTCGACTGGCTGCCGGCCGCACTGAAACTATGGCCGGATATCATGCTGACGGCCGGCAGCGACCGGCTGACGGCGCCCTGGCCCGATATCTGGATCGCCGCCGGTCGCGCCACCCTGGCCCATTCGATGGCCATGCGCCGGCGTTCCGGCGGCAGAACGCTGGTCGTGCAGTTACAGGACCCGAACCAGGCGCCAGCGGCCTTCGACCTGGTCATTGCACCCGAACACGACGAACTGCGCGGCGCCAATGTGCTGTCGCTCGTCGGCTCGACAAACCGCGTCACGCGCGACAAGCTGAAACAGGAAGCCGCCGCTTTTTCCGGCCTGCTGGATGACAGGGCGCGGCCGTACGTCGCCGTGCTGATCGGCGGCCGCTCGAAGACTCATGATCTCGGCCCGGCGCGCGCGGCTTCCATCGCGGCCGATATCCGGCGGGCGATCGAAGTGCGTGGCGGCACGTTGCTGCTGACCTTCAGCCGGCGCACGTCCGAAACGGCGCGAAAGGTGATCAGGGAAGCCCTGGACGGGCTGCCGGCGGTGATCCATGACGGCCAGGGCCCCAATCCTTATTTCGCCTTTCTCGACGCGGCCGATTACATCCTGGTGACGGAAGATTCGGTCAATATGGCGACCGAAGCGGCGTCCACGGGCAAGCCAGTCTATGTGCTGGGGATGGACGTGCGCCGGGCGGGCAGCAAGTTCGCCGCCTTTCACCGCTCCTTGCGCGCGCGCGGCGTGGCGCGGCCGTTCGAGGGCAAGCTGGAAGATTGGGAGTACGTACCGCTCGATGAAACGACACGGGCGGCGAAGGCCGTTCTGGCGGCCCGTAGAGCGCCGTAACATCGCACCAGTGCGTTTTGATACGCTACTGCGGAAATTAACCAGGCATTTACCATATGTGGATAATATCGCCGTTATGAAGCCTATCCCCATGCCCGCGAGTATCCACGGCAAAACGCCAGAGGTCCGCCATGAATCTAGTGGAAAGCCTTTTTAACTGCACGACGCCGGTCCAGACCGCCCGCGTCTTCAATCCAACGCGTCCGGAATATTACCGCGCCGAGGAACCGCTTCCTGCCGAGCCCGCCGTCAAGGTGACGCTTTCCCCGGAAGCCCAGGCCACGTTGAAGGGCGAATAGTCAGCGGTCCTCGCGCACGTGCCAGATGCGCAGGATAATGAGTTCATCTCTCGCGATTTCGTAACGCATTTCATAGTCACCAACGAGCAGAGCGCGCACGTCACGCCCTGGAAACGCTTCAAGTTTGGGCCCCTTGTGCGGAAACTCCGGCAGGGTTTTAACAGCGGCATTGAGCATTTTCACCATACGCGTGGCGCTGCGCGGACTGACGTCCTTGAGAAAGGCGTGAAGCCGAACAAGATCGCGGCGCGATATCGACAGCCAGCGTACGCGCATGGCCGTCACTCCAGATTATCGATCCATGTATCGATTTCGTCCTGTTCGACGAATTTGCCGTCATCAGCTTCCTTGAGCGCTTCAAGCGTCATCTGATGCCGCCGTTCCTCGAGGCCAACCCAGTTGAGCAGAGCCTGTTTGATGATCCAGCCACGCGGACGTTCAAGCTGCTCGGCGTATTTATCGACCTGTTCAGCCAGTTCGACGGGAATATGAGCGGTAACGGTCCGGGTTTGCATGGGAGCAGAATGCGGGCTTAATCAAATTTCGTCAATCTGATTAGGCATGACGTCATAATGCTTAAGTCGCTGTGAGACGGCGAAAATGACCGCCTTGCGAGAAACGAAGCGCAGCGTACTTAAGTAAGTGAGCGTCGTATCGCAGCAAGACGGGCATTTGCAGCCGCTCACAGTAGACTTAAGATGGCACGTAATTCAGGATAGGCGACAACCACCGCTCCGCCTCGTCGACCGTCCAGCCCTTGCGGCGGGCATAGTCTTCGACCTGGTCCTTCTCGATCTTGCCGACGCCGAAATAGTGCGACTTCGGATGAGCGAAATAGAGACCTGAGACGCTGGCCGGCGGCGTCATGGCCAGGCTTTCGGTCAGTTCCATGCCGGCACGCGCCCGGGCGTCGAGCAGGTCGAACAGCGTCCATTTCTCGGTGTGGTCGGGCTGGGCCGGATAGCCCGGCGCCGGGCGGATGCCCTGGTACTTTTCCGCGATCAGTTCGTCGATCGTCAGCGCCTCGTCATGGGCATAGCCCCACAGGTCGCGCCGCATCCGCTTGTGCAGCGCTTCGGCGAAGGCCTCGGCCAAGCGGTCGGCCAGGGCAGTGGCGAGGATGGCGTTATAGTCATCGCCGGCGGCCTTGAATTTCTTGGCGATTTCCATCTCGCCGTGGCCGGCCGTGACGGCGAAGCCGCCGATCCAGTCCGGCGTGCCTTTCGGCGCAATGAAGTCGGCGAGCGCCGTATTGCTCTGGTCGGGCCGGGTCTTCTTCATCTGCTGGCGCAGGGTATGAAGCGTGGCGATGACCTCCGTGCGCCCTTCATCGGCATAGACCTCGATATCGTCATCGACAGCATTGGCCGGGAAAATGCCGGCCACGCCCGAGGCTGTAAACCACTGCTCCTCCAGGATTTTCACCAGCATTTCCTGGGCGTCGTTGAACAGGTTCGTCGCCGCCTCGCCGACGACCTCGTCGCTCAGGATGGCTGGATAGCGGCCGGCCAGTTCCCAGGTGGCAAAAAAGGGCGTCCAGTCGATGTGCTCGGCCAGGTCTTCGAGGTCGTACGGCGAAAAGGTGCGCAGGCCGGTAAAGGACGGACGCACCGGTGGCTCGGCGGCGAAATCGATGAGGAAACGGTTGGCGCGCGCTTCTTCGAGGCTAGAGCGCGGCTGGGCATTGCCGCGGCCGTAGGACTCGCGCACGCGCTCATACTCGGTCTTGGTTTCGGCCTTGAAGGCTTCGCGGTCGTCGCCAAGCAGGTTCGACACCACGCCGACGGCGCGCGACGCATCCAGCACGTAGACCACCTGGTTGGCCTTGTACCCCGGCTCGATCTTGACCGCCGTATGCGTCTTGCTGGTCGTCGCCCCGCCGATCAGCAGCGGAATGTCAAAGCCCGTGCGCTGCATTTCGCGCGCCACGAACACCATCTCGTCCAGCGACGGCGTGATCAGGCCGCTGAGGCCGATCATGTCGACCTTGTGTTCCCTGGCTTCGGCCAGGATACGGTCGCACGACACCATGACGCCGAGGTCGATGACCTCGTAATTGTTGCACTGGAGCACGACGCCGACGATGTTCTTGCCGATGTCGTGGACGTCGCCCTTGACCGTGGCCATCAGGATTTTGCCCGCTGCCTGATACGATCCGCCGGCGGCGACGTGGGCCTCCTTCTCGGCTTCCATGAACGGCATCAGCCAGGCCACGGCCTGCTTCATGACGCGCGCCGACTTCACGACCTGCGGTAGGAACATCTTGCCGGCGCCGAACAGGTCGCCGACGACGTTCATGCCGGCCATCAGCGGGCCTTCGATGACGTGCAGCGGCCGCTCGGCGGACTTACGCGCCTCTTCGGTATCGGCGTCGATGAATTCGGTAATGCCGTTGACCAAGGCGTGCTTCAGCCGCTCGGCGACCGAACCCTCGCGCCAGGCCAGGTTGACGACCTTGGCTTCGCCCTTTTCGCCCTTGTACCTGGGCGCCAGCTCGACCAGATATTCGGTATTGGAAATATTGTGGCGCTGCGGCCGGTTGAGGATGACGTCCTCGACTGCCTGGCGCAGTTCAGCGTCAATGTCGTCATAGACCGGCAAATCGCCGGCATTGACGATGCCCATGTCCATGCCCGCCTGGATGGCATGGTAGAGGAAGACGCTGTGAATGGCGCGCCGGACCGGTTCGTTGCCGCGAAAGCTGAACGACACGTTCGATACGCCGCCCGAAATCCGCGCATAGGGCAGGGTCTGCTTGATGATCCGCGTCGCTTCGATGAAGTCGACGGCGTAATTGTTGTGCTCGTCGATGCCGGTGGCCACGGCGAAGATATTCGGGTCGAAGATGATGTCTTCGGGCGGAAAGCCGACCTCGTCGACCAGGATGCGATAGGCGCGGGTGCAGATTTCGATCTTGCGCGCGGCGGTATCGGCCTGGCCTTCTTCGTCGAAGGCCATGACCACGATGGCGGCGCCGTACTTCAGGCAGGCGCGGGCGTGCGCCTTGAAGGCCTCGACGCCCTCCTTCATCGAGATCGAATTGACAATCGCCTTGCCCTGGACGCACTTCAGGCCGGCCTCGATGATCTCCCATTTCGACGAATCGATCATCACCGGCACGCGGGCGATATCGGGTTCGGCCGCCATCAGGTTGAGGAAAGTGCGCATGGCTAGATGTGAGTCGAGCAGGCCCTCGTCCATGTTGACGTCGATAACCGCTGCGCCGGCTTCGACCTGCTGGCGCGCCACGGCGAGCGCGGCCGTATAGTCGCCTTCGACGATCAGCTTCTTGAACCTGGCCGAGCCGGTGACGTTGGTGCGCTCGCCGATATTGATGAAGGTGGGGGTCAACGGCCGGCCCTCGCGATCGCCAGCTCAATCTGGGCGTTGAGGAAATCGACAAAGGCGATGCCCTGCGCCTTGAGCGACTTCGGATAGAGCGACGCTTTGGTCAGGCCCGGTAGGGTGTTGGTTTCGAGGAAGACCGGCCCCTTGTCGGAAATAATGAAATCCGAGCGCGAATAGCCGCGGCACGACATCGCCTTGTGCGCCTTGACCGCCAGCCGCTGCAGTTCGGCATTGATGGCGGGATCGAAACGCGCCGGGCAGATTTCCTGCGTCGTCTTGGCCAGGTACTTGCCTTTGTAGTCGAAGGCGCCGTCGGCCGGGACGATTTCGACCGGCGGCAGGGCGAAGACTTCGCCGTCCATTTCGAGCACGCCGCAGGTGGCTTCCGGACCGGTGATGAAAGGCTCGATGATGTACGGTGTGGCGGCGGCTTCGCGGCGCACGGCGGCCAGGTCCTGCGAGGCATGGACGTAGATCAGGCCGTAGGACGAGCCGTCCTCGGCCGGTTTGGCGATCAGCTTGCCGTAATGGGCGAAGGCCTCGTCGATATCCTCCAGCGCCACCGACGACGGCGAATGGACGCCGGCCAGGGCGGCGAAACGCTTGGCTGAGGTCTTATCGAAAGCCAGGTGCGAGGCGGCCGAGCCCGAACCGGTGAACGGCACCCCGTGGGCTTCGGCGACCAGCTGGATTTCGCCGTTTTCGGCCGAGCCGCCGTGCTGGGCCAGCACCAGGACACGGCCTTCCGTGGCGGCGCGGGCCATGGCTTCGTCGATGGCGCCAACACGGGCGCCATCGGCCCGGAACTCGATCTCGAACGGCCGGTCATGGGCGGCCAAGGCTTGGCGCGAGGCGGCGAAGACGGAGCCCGCGACGTCCTGGAACCAGATGTCGGCGTCAGGCAGAGCGTCCGCGATGGCCTGGGCCGTGGCGGTGGAAACGAGGCGTTCGCGGCTGTTACCGCCGAAAAGAATGGTGGGGCGCATGGATCGGGTGTTCTGTGACGTTTGACTGTGGCTGCTTTAGCGCCAACTTGCTGGGAAAAGAAGGAAGAAAGAAACCCCACCACCATTTCGCCCATTCAGGACAACCGATCCTTCGGCTCCGGGCTCATGGTCCCCCTCCCCGCGTGGCAGGGAAGTATAAGAATGGAAAGGCCGTTCCTTTTCATACCTCCCCGCCACGCGGGGAGGGGGACCGCATGAACGAGATTGAGCAAAGCGAAAGCGAGTGAGATGTGGTGGTGGGGGCCTTACTGCAAAGACTATGTCGCCGGCTTCACCGCCGTCACTTCGATTTCGACGAGAAAGGCCGGTGAGGCCAGGGCGGCGACCTGCATGGCGGCGCGGACCGGCTTGTTAGGCTGGTCCGGCGTGCCGAAGTGACGGCTATAGCTGTTCATCATGCCGGCGAAGTCCATCTTGCCGGTGGCCGGGTCGGCCGCCATGTAGACGTGCATAGAGACGATATCGCCAAGATCGGCGCCCTGCGCCTTCAGGGCGGCCTGGATGCGGCCGATCACCGATTCCGTCTGCTCCTCGGTGTTGCCGTAAGCCGCCAGCGTGCCGGCCTCGGCTTCGGGATGGCTGACGCCCGGCACCATGCCGGAAACGTAGATGGTCTCGTAGCCCGGCGGCACGACCACGGTCGAGGCGATCGGGAACGTGCCTTCGTAGGTGCGTGTCACCGGCGCGGGCGCGGGCTTGACAATGTGGTGAATTTTCGCTTCGGCGGCGGACGCCATGGCCAAAGCTAGTCCGGCGATCAAAAGAGTGCGCATGATATCCTCCTCAGGCATTCAGGCTTTTCTGGCGGGCGGCGATCAGGTTGACGACGCGATGGGCGGACACGAAGGCCCCCTGCTGCCAGGCGCCGACGTGACTCAGGTGCTCGCCGGCGAAATAGAACGGGCCGTCGGCGTCGCTCAGCAGGGTGTAGTCGGCCGGGTTGTCGGTGGCCATTTCCGATTCCAGCCCGCCGGAGAACGGCATTTTCGACCACTGGACGGCGACGGGCGTCTTCATCAGGCCCGAGTGGCCGGGGTGCAGGCGCTCGACCGTGCCCTGCGCGTAGGTGACCTGGTCGGCGAAGCTGCGCTCGCCCATGCGGCCGTCGAAGGCGTAGCCGGCGACGATAATGCCTTCAGGGCTGTGGAATCCCGCCGACGGATACCAGGTGATGAAGGTGTCGCGGTCGGTGAAGCTGAGGCCGCCGTAAATCTGGTCGTCTTCCCAGAAGCGCGGGCTCTGGAAGGCGATCTTGTAGCCGTCGCCATAGACCTTGTTGCGCTGGATCGCCGCCTGTTGCGGCTTGGAGAAGTCGTTGGCGATGCCCGAAAGCACCGGCAGGGGTATGGTGCAGATGCAATAATCAGCCTGGATGGCCTGGGCGGTGCCGCTGATCTTGTCCCAGTACTGGATTTCGACCGTCTGCACCCCCTTCCTGCCCAGGACGCGCTTGATGCGTTTGACCTCGCAGCCCTTGCGGATGACGTCGCCGAGTTGGGCTTCGAAGGCGCGCGGAATCATGTCCATGCCGCCGACCGGCTGCTGCATGGTGGCCTGCATCTCGATGATGTCGGTGAAGCCGGCGACGCCCTGGATGAACGGGTCGCCGACAATATCGAGGCCAAGCGGGGCGCGCGGCGTGCCCAACTGGTCGCCGGCGCCGGGTTCGGTGCCGTAGCCGGCTGAGGTCGAGCCGGTATAGGTCATGTCGGCCGGTGCGACGGGATTGCCAAGCGTGGCGGCGGCGCGCGGGCCGGCGTCGGACAGCAACCCGCCCCAGCGGCTGAGCGTATCCATCAGTTTCGCCTTGTCGTCGGCGCTGAACTGGTCGTCGAGCGCGCCCTTGTTGACGCACTTGGCGAACAGCTCGGCCATGTGGCCACGATAGTCATAGAGCGCCTGGCGCATCTGGATCGGCTTGCCGTTGTTGAGACGGTCGGTCTGGATCAGGCCGCTGCCGGAGAAATTGACCAGGGTCTCCATCGAAACGCCGAATTGCTTGCAATAGCCGAGCGTGGCCTGGTGGTTGGAGGGGATGCGGGCCGGGCCGGCATTAAAATAATGGCCGTCGTCGAACTGGCAGACCTGTCGGGAACCGTCGTTCATTTCGATGACCGTGCCCTTGCGGACGGTGAAATTACGGCCGCCGGCGCGGTCGCGCGCTTCGAGGATGGTGCATTGATAGCCGGCCTTGCCAAGCTCATAGGCCGCCGCCATGCCGGCGACGCCGGCGCCGAGGATGACGACGCGGATGCCCTTGCCGGAGTCGGGGGCCAGGTCGGGCGTGCCGGCCCAGGCTTCGTCCGAGCCCATCAGGCCCATGCCTTTTGCCGCGGCATAGGCCGCCGCGAAACCGCCCACCGCGCCGAAACGCATCAGGATCTGCCGCCGTGTCGTCATGGTAAGCCCCTTTTGATGTTGTTCCGGCCCTGTCAGGGCCGGCAAGCGCGACTGCGCGTCCGAGCCGATGCGAGGTCAGCCTGCGTGGCACCTGAACGCAAAAAAATGACGCTATGCCGTTTGGCTCGTTGTGGCTAGACGGCAATTCCGCCAGTTTTCGTCAGTGGACGGCCGGATCGTACTCGGTGTCTTCGGGAACCTCGGTCGGACTTTCGAAATGCAGCGAATAGCCGTCGGGATCGGTCAGGCCGACGTCCCACAGATTGTTGCCGACGAAGGGATGCGTTGGCGCAAGGCCTTTCGCCACGAACTCGCGATAGAGCGCCAGCGCATCCTCGCACTGGAACCAGACCGAGGCGCCGACGCCGCGTTTGTCCGGCGGCCCGCCGTCGCGATACACCTGAAGCATCAGGGCGACGCCGTCGCGTTCCAGCCAGCACCATTCGATGGTGTCGCGGGGGATCCATTCGCGGGTTTTGCTGAAACCGAGACCATCGACATAGAAACGCAAGGATGCCGCCATGTCGGCGACCATGAAAAACGGTACGGCCAGTTTGAGGTTCGACATGGCTCTTCCTTTCTCAGGCGCTGGCCAGCCAGCCACGCCACGACAGGGCGGCGAAGACCAGCTGGATATCGCGAAAACCCGCCTCGGCCATCAGCGCTTCGTCGCGGGCGGGCGCGACCGACTTCAGGCTGGTGGTGAAGCGCCTGCGCTGTTCGCGGGCGTAGTCGGCATCGAGACCGTTGGCGACGGCGAAAGCGTTCTGGCGGTCGAACCAAAGCTCCGAGTCGGGTGCCGTCTTGTCGTTGCAATGGTTGGCCAGGAACAGCGGCGCGCCCGGTTTCAGCCGGCCGTGCAGCGCCTTCAGCGTGTCGAGCTTGCTGCCATCGTCGGGGATGAAGTGCAGGGCCAGCATGAAGGTGGCGCCGTCAAAGGGGCCGCCATTTTTCGTTTTTTGGGGCGCGTCGAAGATCAGACCGGTCTGGAGCGTCACCTTTGGGTCGTCGCCCAGCAAGTCCTTGGCGGCGCAATTCATCTCGGCCGACGGATCGACGCCATGAAAGGTCCAGCCGGGATGGCCGGCGCGCAGGGTGGCAATCTCGGTGCCGCCGCCGGCGCCCAGGCAAAGGACGGCGGCTATCTCGCCGAGGCGTTCGCTCATCAACTGGCGCATCAGGATTTGCAGCGTCTCGAAGCCCGGCAGGAAAACGCGGGGTCCCTGCGCGACATAGGCTTCGACGCGCTTCTGGTCCTCGAAGCTGCCGGCCATCGGCCTGGGGTCGGTTTCGTCGTTCATGGTTCAACTCAGCTCGAAAGGTTCAAGGCCGGCCAGGCGTAGCGCCTTGGGGCGTTCATGGACCTGGCGCGGGCTGACACCCCTCACCTCGTCGGCGACGTGACGGATATGGTCGGGCGTGGTGCCGCAGCAGCCGCCGAGGATATTGACGAGGCCGTCCTTGGCCCATTCGTGCAACTCGTGCGCGGTCTGGTGGGGCTGCTCGTCATACTGGCCCATGGCGTTGGGCAGGCCAGCATTGGGATAGGCGGCGACGAGGCAATCGGCCACCCGCGCCATTTCGGCGATATGCGGCCGCATCAGGTCGGCCCCTAAAGCGCAGTTGAAACCGACGGCGAACGGCCTGGCGTGCTTGACCGAGTTCCAGAAGGCCTCGGCAGTCTGGCCGGAAAGCGTGCGGCCCGAGCGGTCGGTGATGGTGCCCGAAATCCAGATCGGTAGCTTGTCCTGGGGTGTTTCAGAAAGGCTTGGGTCCTCCAGATCGAGAATAGCCTTGATCGCCGCCTTGCAGTTGAGCGTGTCGGTGATGGTTTCGATCAGGTAGAGATCGACGCCGCCTTCGTAGAGCGCCTGCACCTGCTCGCGGTAGGCCTGGTAAACCTGGTCGAAGGTGACGAGGCGCGCGCCGGGGTCGTTGACGTCGGACGACATGCTCAGCATCTTGTTGAGCGGGCCGATCGAGCCGGCGACGAAGCGCGGTTTATCCGGATGCTCTTCCGTCAGGCGGTCGGCGACGGCGCGGGCGATCTTGGCGCCGGCCAGGTTGATGTCGCGGCAATCCCGCGCCGAAAGGCGATAGTCGTCCTGGGCGATGGTGGTGGCGGAGAAGGTGTTGGTTTCGCTGATGTCGGCGCCGGCGTCGTAATACTGTTCGTGCAGGTCGGCGATGATGTCCGGCCGGGTGATGCACAGGATATCGTTATTGCCCTTGAGCTGGCCTTCGTGAGCGGCGAAGCGCTCGCCGCGAAAATCGTCTTCCTCCAAGCCGCGGCGCTGGATCATCACGCCCCAGGAACCGTCGAGAATGAGGATGCGTTCTTTCGCCGCCTGCTTCAGGGCTTCGACGCGTTCGGTGCGGGTCATGAGCGGGCCTCCTTCAGGCCGAGGATGCGGCAGATGGCGAAGACCAGGTCGGCGCGGTTGAGCGTGTAGAAGTGGAAGGCCTCGACGCCTTCCCTTTCCAGCTCCAGCACCTGTTCCACCGCCACGGCAGAGGCCAGCAGCTTGCGCGTTTCAGCGTCGTCGTCGAGACCGTCGAACAGGTCTTCCAGCCACGGCGGCACGGCGGCGCCACAAGCCCCGGCCATGCGCTTCAACCCCTTGAAATTGGTCACCGGCATGATGCCCGGCGTCAGCTCGATATCGATGCCGGCGTCGAAGACGGCGTCGCGGAAACGGAGATAGGTTTCGGGCTCGAAGAAAAACTGCGAGATACCGCGCGTGGCGCCGGCGTCGACTTTCTGGCGCAGGACGTCGAGGTCGAAATCGAGTCCCGGCGATTGCGGGTGGACCTCGGGGTACACGCCGACGCTGACCTCGAAATCGCCGATGCGGCGGATGGCGGCGGTCAGTTCGGTGGCGTTCCGGTAGCCATCGTTGCGCGGCGTGTAGTCACCCCATCCTGAAGGTGGATCGCCGCGCAGGGCCACAATATGGCGCACGCCGGCGTCCCAGTAATCGCGGATCACCTGGTCGACCTCGTCGCGCGAGGCCTCGACGCAGGTCAGGTGGGCGGCGGGTTTCAGCGCCGTTTCATCGAGGATGCGCTTGACCGTGCGGTGGGTGCGTTCGCGCGTCGAACCGCCGGCGCCATAGGTCACCGACACGAACGACGGATCGAGCGGGCCGAGACGCGCGATCGAGGCCCACAGCGTGTCTTCCATTTCCGGCGTCTTGGGCGGGAAGAACTCGAACGATACGTTCAGCCGCCCGGCGGCGTTTCCCGCTTTTTGGGTCGCCAGCGAACGGGCGATGGGGCCTTGCGGGTGCGCATCATGTCCTTGAGTTTCTATCAACGGTGTCATCAGGTGTCTCAAAACTACGGGCGGCATCGCTCAATCCTTGTGCGCAAGCCAGATTTTCACGGTCAGCCCGGCGGACGCCTTGGGCGGCAAGGAGAGGTTGGCGTCTTCCCTCAGGCCGGCGGCGCCCAGCCAGGCATGCATGTCCTCATCGAGCAGGCCCAGGCGCCGGTGCTGGTACTGCTCGCGCATCTGCTCGTTGTCGTGATGCGCGAAGTCGACGATCAGCAGGCGGCCGGCGGGCGCCAGCAGGCGCGCCGCCTCGGCGATGGCGCGGCCGGGATCGCTGAGGAAGTGCAGGACCTGGTGGATCACGACGAGGTTGGCGCTTTCGTCGGGCAGACGCGTGTCGTGGATATCGCCGTGGCGGAACTCGACATGATCGAGGCCGGCCGCGTGGGTGCGGGCGCGGGCCAGGTTGAGCATGTGTTGCGACAGGTCGACGCCGAAGGCCGCCTGGGCCGGCCCGCCCAGCAGGACCAGCATGCGGCCGGAACCGGTGCCGAGATCGACCAGGCTGTCATAGGCCGCCTGGCCGGCCAGGCGCAGGATGACGCGCTCGACCTCGGCCTCGTCGGCATGGAGGCTGCGAATCTCGTCCCACTTGGGCGCGATGGTTTCGAAATAACCTTCGGCCGATGTTCGCCGCGCCAGGCGAACGGCCTCGAGCTGGGCGAGGTCGTCGATATGGGCGTCGTCCATCAGGGCCAGGATGGCCTCGACCAGCGGGCGCACGTCGTGCGCCGGCGACAGGCGGTAGAAAACCCAGGCGCCGTCGGGGAACCGTTCGATCAGGCCGGCTTCGGTCAACAGCTTGAGATGGCGCGAAATGCGCGGCTGGCTCTGGCCCAGGATCGAGACCAGCTCCATGACCGACAGTTCCTCGCGCGCCAGCAGCCGCAGCAGGCGCAGGCGCGTCGCTTCGCCCGCCGCGCGAAGGGCTTCGAGCAGGCCGGTGAAATCGGTCTTGGGGCGGGCAGCGTCAGGCATATAACGATATAAAGATATCTTTATATGATTTGCAAGGACAAAGTTGAGCGGCAAGGGCGATCGTCCGCAAAGCTTGTGCGACGCTTGAGCACCACCATCTCCAAACCCGAAAGGGTTTCGCAAGGGCGACCGCCCGCGAAGCCCGTGCGGCGCTTGAGCACCAAGCAAAAATGCCTGCGTCAGCATAGCACATGGCGAAAGCACCACGAAGCGCCCATATAGCCCGCATAAGAAGAGGATTTTCCCATGGCCCGCAACGGAGTCAGTCTCGGCACCACCCTTTGGCGCGGCGTGCGGCGCAAATGCCCGTGCTGCGGCCAGGCGTCGGCGTTTCGTGGTTACCTCAAGGTGGTCGATACCTGCCGGGTGTGCGACACGCCGCTCAGCCTTTACCCGACGGACGACGGCCCGGCCTACCTCACCATCATCCTGGTCGGCCACGTGGTCATCGCGCCGGCCTTCCTGCTCGGCGTTTTCACCGCCTATCCGGCCGAACAGGTGGCCATGGTCATGGTGGCGGCGATCAGCGTGCTGACCCTGGCCGTGCTGCCGTTCATCAAGGGGGCGTTCCTGGGGCTGCTGTGGTATCTGGGCCTGAAGCAGGCACGGTAACGGAGAGCTTGACGTCCTTCCCTTTCCGCGCGAAACAACCCACTTGGGGCTTAAGCGCAAAAAGGAGACCCGTCATGGCTCACAAGTTCGAAATCAAGAAGAACAAGAAGGGCGAGTTCGTCGCCTATTTCTCGTATAACAGCGAAACCATGTTCTGGACGGAAGGCTATACGACCAAGGCCGCCGCCAAGAACGCCATCGAATCGATCAAGAAGAACGGACCCGACGCGCCGGTCGACGACACGACGGACTGATCAGGCCCCTGGCCGGCCATTGGAAAGGCGCCCCGGCCGGACCGGGGCGCCTTTTTTATGCCTAATCGACTTCACCGCGCTTGCGGTTCAGGCCATGGAGACGGCGTCCTGGATCAGCGCGATCGAGCCTTGCGCTTCTTCGGTGCATTCCATCGACAGGCGGTCGATCTCCTCCTGCGCGAAGGCGCGCATGAGCAGGGCCGCCTGCGGCGACAGCGCCATCAGGGTACGGGTAGAGGCGCGGGCAAGCGCCAGGGCGGCATCGGCATCAACAAGATTGGCGGTGTCGCAAGCAACGGCCAAAGCATAAAGACGCGAGGCCACATTCGAGGAGGAATTAGCCATTATTTTCTTTTTGGGCATGTAGGTGGATGTAAACTTTCTACTGTCGCCGGCACACCGTGAAGGCACACACACAACTGATCCGGCTTACGCTCTACATTTATCAGCCGGCGATATATAAAGATTTATACGGCAAAATCCAGACCGTAAGGTCTTACCACTTCGCACCTGCAAAAATGACAATCGGTTGTAAAACATCGATTATTGGCGCGATTGTCGGATATCTTATTAATGACAATCAAAATAAGAAATATTATCCGATGTAAGCGTTATCATCGGTCAATATATTCGACGAATAAGGAAATTTTCCCGTCCATTTACGGGTTTCGTTACGCCAATTATGGCAAGTTTGCGGCTTTTTGCATCGCCTTGCAAAAAGCCGCCCTGAAACCAGCCTTGGTCAGACCTTCGATCAGGCGCGCGGTTCGAGGAAACCGCCGATCAGGGCGCCCAGGCCGCCACCGCCGCTGAGATTGCCGATCACCTCGTCGAGATTGTGCGGAATCTGGCCGTTGGGCGTGACGTGGTTGATCAGCTGCGGCAGGACGCTGGCGACGTGGGTCGGGTCGATGCCGAGCGACCTGGCGATCTCGCCGATCTTGCCGTCGCCGAGCGCCGCCTGCAGCTGGCCGGCGTCAACCGGCAGGTTGGCGCCGCCGCCGATCCACGATTGCACCTGCTGGTCGAGGCCGCTGGATTGCAGCTGGCCGACGATGTTCTGCAGGCCATTGTTGCCGAAGGTCTGCGACAATTGCATGAGGTCGGCTTCGATGCCCGACACTCCGCCGAGGCTGTTGACGACGCTATCCAGAATACCCATGGCGCTCTCCCTGTGTGGTTGCGGTCATGAGTAAGCTCCGGATTTTGGCAAAAAGCTACCGTGGCGGCGAATTTATGCACAGGCGGATGGATTATCCGGCGATCTTCTTCGCCAGGCGTTCCTGGCCCTCGCGGATCAGCTGGGCGGCAGCTTCCGGTTCGACCCAGCCGGTGACATTGGTCGTCTTGCCCTTTTCCAGGTCCTTGTAGTGGGCAAAAAAGTGCGTGATCTGCTCGATCAGGATGACCGGCATCTGACGATAGCTGTGGACGTTGGTATAGAAGGGATGCAGGGCGTCGACCGGCACGGCCAGAATCTTTTCGTCGCGGCCGGCTTCGTCTTCCATGACCAGGGCACCGATCGGGCGCGAACGGATGACCACGCCGGGATAGACCGGCGTCGGCCCGACGACCAGGATATCGCACGGGTCGCCGTCATCGGCCAGGGTGTGCGGGATGAAGCCGTAATTGCCGGGATAGAACATCGACGTATAGAGGAAGCGATCGACGAACAGGGCGCCCGACTCCTTGTCCATCTCGTATTTCACCGGCATGCCGCCCTGCGGGATTTCAATGACGGCGTGGACGTCCCAGGGCGCGTCGGGACCGATGGAGATTTTGTCGATATTCATGTCAAAAGCCACTCAAGAGGAGGAAAAACAAGGTGGTGCTGTCATAGGCGCGTCGCTTATTTCGCACAAGCGAAGAAAACGCCGCCGACGCACTTTGCTTTACAAAAACCGGCATCTGACGGTTAAGTTGCGTCCGCCGCCAGATTCGGAACCCGCGCCATGCAGCTTGTCCTCGCCCTTTATCGCGCCAGCCTCGAAAATCCGTGGGACGCCCTGGCCCTGTTCGTCTTCTTTGGCTGCTGGCTGGGCTACGAGCCGTTCCTGCAGCGGATTTCCAAGAAATCCGGCCTGATCACCAAGGACCTGAGCGTGGTGCGGGCGTCGTGGATGAAGGAGATGACCGTCCGCGGGCTGAAGCTGTTCGATTCCAACCTGATGGGCCATGCCGTCAATTCGGCCGGCAATTTCGCCTCGGCCAACCTGCTGTTGATCGCCGCCGTCGCCGGCGTGCTGTTCGGCGGCCACCTGCCGGCCAAGTCGGTGGTGGCGCTGGGTCTCGACGTGCCGACCGTGCTGTTGTTCCAGCTCAAGATGGGCCTGGTGCTGCTGTGCCTGACGCGCGGCCTGCTCAATTTCATCTGGGCGCTGCGCCAGATGAACTACTGCGCCGCCGCCATGGGCTCCCTTCCCGAGATGATGGACGAGGCGACCTCGCCGAAATTCGCCGCCGCCCTGTCCAACATCCTGGAGCCGGCGATGTCGAACTTTTCTCAGGGCGTGCGCGGCTACTATTTCTCGCTGGCCTCGGCGGCATGGCTGTTCGGGCCTGAGGCGCTGATCATCGCCAGCATCGGCGCCATCGTCCTGCTCGGCTGGCGGCAGTCGCGCAGCCAGGCGGCACGCGGCCTGCGTCAGTTGCGGGAATTGCTGGAAGCGCATCCGGCACGGCTGGAAAATACCGCAGATGCACAAAATTCCGATAAAAATATCGCACCGCACAATCAGCAAAGCATGATGTGACCCCTGCGATCACGGAGTTTGGCGATATTTTTCCTCGTTTTGTAACGATACGTGATGAGATTATTTCATATATCGTCTTGTCTTATTTTGCACCGCAAACTACATTGAAGGTGTTCGGTGCTTTGGCATCGATGCCCTTCCTGGGCGTTTCCTCCCTGTAGACTTGGCCGCGCCGATGAGCGCGGCCTTTTTTTTGCTGTGGACGCAGGCGAATAAAATCCGTCACCGCGTCTTCAGGCTGTCCGCCAGGGTGCGGAATATCCCGCGCAGGCGCCCGAGCCCGTCATGCGGCTCCAGGCTGGCCTCGTTCATGTAGATGGCGCGGTTGATCTCGATCTGCAAGGCCTCGACTTTCAAGGCTGCGTTGTCGCTGCCGGGGCGCAGGCCGCCGGGCTTGCCGTAGCGCTCGATGATATAGCCGCCGGCGAACGGCTTGTTGAGGCCAACGCGCAGGCCGCCCGCCTCCAGAATCCCGGTCACCCGCCGCACCAGCGCTTCCGAACAGCTTTGGCCGTGCAGGTTGCCCAGCACCACGTCGGGCCTGGGCCCGCTCAAGCCTGCCAGCGCGACCGACGGCATGGAATGCCAGTCGATGAGCGTCGCCGTTCCGTGCCGCCCTGCCTCGGCCAGCAGGCTTTGCAAGGTCTCATGATAGGGCCGGTGAATGAGGTCGAGCCGGCGGTTGACTTCGTCCATGCCGATCGGATGACGGTAGATATCCTGGTCGGCGGACAGGCGGCGGGCGATGACGCCGAAGCCGGCCTTGACGCGCGCCGTCAACGACAGCGCCTGGCGCGGCAATTGCCCGCGGATCAGGCGCGAGTCCAGCTCCAGCGGGTTGCGATTGACGTCACAGAAGGCCCTGGCATAGCCGCAGATGAGGCCATGGACTCCCAGTTCCGGCGTCAGTTCCAGCATGTCGTCGACATAGGCGTCTTCGCTGGCGCGCAGGGCCCGCCCGCTCGGCTGCGCCTCGGCCTGGAAACTGGCAGGGTAGTAGCGTCCGCTGTGCGGCAGGCTGTAGACTAGGCGCGAAGCCGTGCTCGGCCGCACCACCGTGCACGCCAGGCCGGGGGTGTGCATAAGTTGCCAGGGAACGGGGGAGGTCTGATCCATGTCTAACCCATCCTTAAGACATTCCTGTCACGTCTTCACCCCTAATTTACCTAACCGCCGCAAGATCGCCGTTTGTGACTTTACAAACGCCGGCGAAGGCGCACTCTCTGGGAGCCGAGATTAGAACGATCATGAGCCAAGCGTTGAAGAAAATCCTGCTCGCCGAAGACGAAGACTCCGTCCGCAGCTTCCTGTCGCGTGCCCTGCAGCGCGCCGGCTACGAGGTGGTGAGCTGCCCTGACGGCGACACCGCCATCATGGCGCTGGACCAGGGCCCCTACGACCTGCTGCTGACCGACATCGTCATGCCCGGCGCCGACGGCATCGAGGTGGCGCGCAAGGCGGCGCAGATTCAGCCCGAACTCAAGATCATGTTCATCACCGGCTTCGCCGCCGTGGCGCTCAACGCGCAGAAGGCCTCGCCCAACGCCAAGGTGTTGGAAAAGCCGGTGCACCTCCGGGAAATCGTCACCGAGGTCGAACGCCTGATGGCGGCGTAGGGTCGTCAATCTTCCGAAAGCACGATGCCGAGGCGCGCCAGGATTTCGGCGTCGATATCGGCATGCTTGCGTACCGTCGGGCGGTCGATATAGGAATGATTGCCCTTCAGCGAAATGCCCGACAAGGTGAGCGAGGCGGCGCCCGACTGATGCGCCCACGCCAGGGCCGTCACCCCCGTCGAGGCGGTGTTGTCGCCGATCGCGCCTTGCAGCGGCCGGCCAAGCGCGATTTCGACGATGCTGTTGCGCGCTTCGATCGTCAGTTCCTCGGCGCTGTCCCAGGCCAGGCCGGCGGAAGCAAGGCTTGCCAGCACGGTGTCGAAAGGCTGAAGACCCGTAACGGCGACGAGATGGCGCGCACTTCGTCCGGCCAGCCCGCGTAGCGACAGCCTCGCCACCTGACTGCCGCCGCGCGCCGTAAAATTGTTGACGACCAAAATGTCCGGAACGAGATTCGGAAAGGGGATGAGACTGCCATTGCTGGCGATCACCCTTGCGCCGGGCGGGCGGGCATCAAGGCTGGCCGACGGCGCCGAGCCAAGAACGAACACATCCTTGCCGCTGACGAGGGTCTGAAATGGGGTCATCGGGTCTTTGCAAGCGAGCAAGAAAAAAGGCCGTCGGGAATGACGGCCTTTTTCATACGTGGAAAGCGTGGTGGGCGCTACAGGGATTGAACCTGTGACCCCTACCATGTCAAGGTAGTGCTCTCCCGCTGAGCTAAGCGCCCGCTTTCCACGGAGGAGCGGTGTATAGCCAAGCGTTTATCGCTTAGCAAGCGCCGCCTGAGATTTTTTGCACCGGAAATGTCATTGCACGGGCGGCGACGACTGCGGAGGGGGGATCGCGCCGCCGGTTATGACGACGATGCGTTGCGCTTGCAAGGGAGAGGAAAGCACGTTTCTTGGGCACGTCGCTATTGTCCGTTCGCATCCATCGAATCGGCGAAATCCGACGCCTGCTGTTTCTGGTCGTCGGTCAGTTCGTTGGCGCTGTCCATCTGGTCGATCAGGTCCGACGCGTCCTCGTCGCCGCCGTCGGTCGCCAGCAGCGCCCAGCCATAGGCCTTGACCGGATCCCGGGCCACGCCGTAATCGCCGTCGTGACAGATCGTCGCCATGCGCGACTGCGCCTTGGCGAGGCCGTTGCCGGCCGCCTGTTCGATCAGGTCGAGGCCTTTGGCTTCATCGACCGCGACGCCCTCGCCGTTGATGTACATATTGCCGATATTGTAGCGCGCCGGATCGTAGCCCTGGTCGGCGGCCTTCTGGTACCAGGCGAGCGCCTGGGCGTAGTCCTGCGCCACGCCGTCGCCGTTTTCATACATGTTGCCGAGATTGAATTCCGCCTCGTCATAGCCCTGGTCGGCGGCCATGCGATACCAGATTGCCGCCTGGGCGGTGTCCTGCGTGACGCCCAGGCCGTTGTCGTAGGCGACGCCCATATTGTACTGGGCGCGCACCTGGCCCTGGTCAGCCGCCTTGCGGTTCCACATCAGGCTTTCCGCGTAATCCCTGGCAACGCCGTCACCCTGGTCGTACATGGCGCCGAGATCGGTCTCGGCGTCGGCATTGCCCTGGCCGGCGGCTTTCAGGTACCACTGCGCCGCCATGGCGTGGTCTTCATCGACGCCGTTACCGTCGAAATAGGCATCGCCAAGCTGGAGCTGGGCAGCGACGTCGCCGCCATCGGCAGCCTTGCGCAAGTCGGCAATGGAAGACGTGTCCTGAGCGGCAACCCGGCCCGCCGGCAAGACCAGGGCGAGCGCCAGCCCACACACCGCAAGACCCAAACCACCGCGCATTCTTCCGCCTCCCCCATGAATCCGTCACCCAGGCATCCCGCTTTTTGCGGCGGGAGTCAAAGCTTCAGTCGCGGCGGGCGAATCTATTGCTGGAAGGCGGCGGCGATGGTGTCGGCGAAATCCGACGCCTGCTTGAGCTGGTCATCATTGAGCTCGTGGTTGGCGTCCATCCGGTCGAGCAGGTCCGACGCGTCGGGGTCGCCGCCGTCGGCCGCCAGCAAGGCCCAGCCATAGGCCTTGACCTTGTCGACCGGCTGGCCGGCCAGGCCGGAATAGTTGATCGTCGCCATCTTGCCCTCGGCGAAGGCGAAACCCGCGCGCGCGCTCTGGGCGATCAGGTCGACGCCCTTGGCGTTGTCGACCGCCACGCCCTCGCCCTGCAGGTACATGATGCCGATATTGAAGGTGGCGGCGGGATAGTCCTGGTCGGCCGCCTTCTGGTACCAGATCATCGCCTGGGCATAGTCCTGCGGCGCGCCCTCGCCGGTCTCGTACATGTTGCCGAGATTGTACTGGGCGGCGGCAAAGCCCTGTTCGGCGGACTTCTGGTACCAGCCGAAGGCGGTGGTGAGGTCGCGCGTCACGCCGCGCCCGTTGTCGTAGGCGACGCCAATGTCATACTGCGCACCCATATTGCCCTGGGCGGCGGCCTTCTGGTCCCACGCCAGCGCCTGGGCGTCGTCCTGTGGCACGCCGGCGCCGCGGGTGTACATCATCGCCAGCGCCACCTCGGCGTCGGCATTGCCCTGGTCGGCGGCCTTCTGGTACCAGCTCAGCGCCTGGGCGTAGTCCTGGTCGACGTCGCGGCCGGTATAATAGTCGTCGCCGAGTTCGAGCTGGGCCCTGGCGTCGCCGCCGGCGGCGGCGGTCTGCAAGGCGGCGAAGGACGTGTCCTGCGCGAAGGCGGGGGCGGCGGACAGCGCCAGGATGGCGGACAGGGCAAGGACAAGGTGCATGGTAAACCCCCTCGGGAATGACGGCTTGCACGCACATATGGAGGGGCCGGCGCATCAGCGCCAGAGGGCGGCCGCAATTGTAGCGGAGCGGGTTGCGATTGCAACAGTCGGGGCTCAATCCGACGCCGGCTTGACCAGTTCCGTCATCAGGATGGCGGCGCGCGCCTTGTCGTCATCCGTCATGCCGGGCGAGATGGCGTCGAGCACCGTCTTGCCGTCGGCCGAGCCCTGTTGCGCCGACAACTGCGCCCAGGCGAGCGCCGAAGCGTCGTCCTGGGTGGCGCCGCGTCCCTGGGCATAGGACTGCGCCACCCTGGCCTGCGACAGGGCATCGCCCTGGGTGGCGGCCAGCAGGAACCACTGGAAGGCCGTGCGGTCGTCGGCCGGCACGCCCCTGCCGTCGAGATAGCGCTGGCCGAGGTCGACCTGGGCGGCCATCTGGCCCTGGGCGCCCGCCTTGTATAGCCAATAGAGGGCGGCGCCGTCGTTTTTCGGCTCGCCCTCGCCGCGTTCGTACATGGTGGCGAGATTGTACTGGGCGTCGGCCACGCCCTGGCCGGCCGCCTTTTCGTACCAGCCGGCGGCCTTGATATAATTCACCGTCACGCCCTGGCCCTGGTCGTACATGACGCCGAGATTATACTGCGCATCGGCCAGGCCGCCATTCCCGGCGATGCTGTACCAGTAGAAGGCCTTGGTCTCGTCCTGCGGCACGCCGGCGCCGTTGTCGTAGGCCTCGCCGATCTCGTAAGCGGCGTGCAGGTCGCCGGCGTCGGCGGCATCGTGGTACCAGTTCAGGGCCGTCACCGGATCGCGACCGATACCGTCGCCGGTCATGTACATGTCGCCGACCTTCGATTCGGCGGCGACGAAGCTTTGCTCGGCCGCCTTGCCGTACCAGTAGAAGGCCTGCTTGTGGTCGATCTCGGTACCGAGGCCGTTGTAGTAGACGCGGCCCAGTTCGTTCTGGGCGCCGGGATCGCCGGCGGCGGCGCGGGCCTGGACTTCGGCCAGTGACATCGGCTGGCCGTTCTGCGCCAGGGCGGCACAGCTGAAGACCAGGCCGGTCACGCCCATCGCAATTCCCCAAACCCGGCTCAGTCGTGGCATCGCCCTGTCCCCAAGCTGCAAGCGTTACGAGTCCGCCCGGCTGTAGTCATAGACCGCCAGGCCCTTGTCGGCGTCCGGCAGGCGGCGCCACGACTCTTCCTTCATGACGGTGCGTGCATCTTCCATGCCACCTTGCCAGTGCTCGGCGATGGTCAGGCGCGAGAACTCGTAGTCCTTCGACTGGATCTCGGCGCGATTGGCGCGGTTGATGATGTGGACCAGGCTGACGCGGCCGTCGTGGGTATCGGCCGGCATGCCGTGCGACGCGATCTCGTCGCGGACCTCCGCGCTGACGTGTTCGGACAGGGCGCGGATGGCGCGGCGCAGGCGGTATTTCTCGCTGAAGGCATCGGTATTGAGGCGCGTGCGCGACGAGAAGGTGATGTCCTTCACGCGCTCCTGGACCTCGTCCATGGTCAGGGGATCGGGGCCTTCGGAACTGAACAGGTCGACCTGGAAGACAAGCGTATCCTTGGCTACGCCCTGTTCCAGGACGTAGCTCAGCGGCGTGTTGGAGACGAGGCCGCCGTCCCAGTAGGGTTCTCCGTCGATCACCACCGCCGGAAAGCCGGGCGGCAGGGCGCCGGACGCCATGACGTGTTCCGGACCGATGACGCGGTTCTTCTCGAGCGTGTCGAAATAGACGAAATTGCCGTTGCGGATATTGACGGCGCCTAGGCTGAGGCGCATCGGGCCGCGATTGATGCGATCGAAATCGACATGGTCGAGCAGGGTCTGGCGCAACGGCGCGGTGTCGTAGAAGCTGGTCGCCTGGATCGAACCCGGCGGATTGAACCACGGGGCCAGGAACCATGGCCGGAAAAAGCCCGGCACGCCGACGGCCAGGCTCATCAGGCCGCTGAACTGGCGGTAGCTGAATTCGGCCGGCCCCTGGCCGCGTGTCAGGCTTTCGCCGGGATAGTCGGTGCCAAGCGTGGCCCAAAAGGCGCGCAAGGCGGCGACGCGGTCCCCGGGCGCATTGCCGGCGATCAGGGCGGCGTTGATGGCGCCGATCGAGATGCCGGCCACCCAGTCGGGCTCCATCTCGTGCTCGCGCAGCACCTCATAGACGCCGGCCTGGTAGGCGCCGAGCGCGCCGCCGCCCTGGAGGACCAGCACCGTCTGGTCATAGGGCAGCTTGCGCGACGCCATGGCGGCTTCCAGCGGCGGATTGTCCGGCTTATCGAACGACATGGGCGGAGTGTGCACCGCGACGGCGGCGGAAACAAGGCCTATCCCTGTTCCCGCCCTTAAACCCTAGAGCACTTCCCGACAAAGTGGGCACCACTTTTCGGATAAGAAGTGCGACAAAACAAAAAGTTAGAGCCACTTTCCCGATCAGCATGACCGGGAAATGCTCTAGTTCAGGCCGTAGACCACGCAGGCCGTGGCGGTCAGGCGCTGCAAGGGCGGGGTCTGGACGAAAGGATTCTTCATCGCCTGGTATTCGAGATATTCGGCCGTGCCCTGCTGCGGCATCGGCGCGGACATCATGGCCGGGGCGGGCGGCGGCGGAGGGGCCGCCACGGCGTAGTCCCGGGCGGAATAATCGACCTGGTTGGCCTGGCTGTCGGCATAGTCGTCGGGCGCGTTGCGGGCCAGGATATCGGTCTGGCAGGCGCGGCCGGTCGGATCGATCACCCGGACGGACCCCAGGCGCGCGCCGGCGGACTCGGCGCCTTGCTGGGCGCGGACATGGGCGTCCTTGATGGCTTCGTTATAGAGCCAGGTGTTGGTCTCGTTCGACGGTTGCAAGCTGAAATTGATGTCGCTGGCCGAGGTCGGCGTGGCCGCCAGCACCAGGGCATAGGCCTTTTCGAGCGCCGTCATGTCGCGGATTTCGACATTGAGCGTCAGCGAGACCTGGTAGCCATTGATCTTGTCGGCGCGCTGGTCCTCGATCAGGTTGCCGCTCTTGTCGCGGTATTCCTCATAGAGCGCGCGCATCGAGAAGCTGGTGGTGACGCGCACGGCGTCCTTGCCGAGCTTGGCCAGGGCCTGCTGCAAGGCGCGGGTCTGGTCGGTGGCCTTGGCCTGGGCCTTGTTGATGTCGTCATCGGTGGTCAGGAAGGTGGCCGAGAAGCCGGCGCGGTTGGCCGGGATTTCGGTGAAGACGTAGCCCGTCTGGGTAATGACGCTGGCGTTCATCCACCACGGCGCCTTGTCGTAAGGATAGGGCGCCATGGGCGGGGCCGACGGCGCGGCCTGGGCGTGGACCGGACGGGCCATGGCGGCCGGCGTGACGAGCAGGATGGCCGCCAGTGCGGGCAGGAAAAGATTGCGCATGTGTATCCTCGCTGTTGACGGGGTTATGGCGCGCAATGGCTTTTCCCCCGGTGGAATATGTCCATCATGACACAATAATCGGCGGGGAGATGGGAATTTTATGACGTGCTGATGCGATCCGCCTCGAAATTTAGCCCGAAATCCCGGCCTTTCGGCTTTCATGCGCATTGATCCGATCGATTCCGAAACCCTGTGGCCGGCGATCCTGTTCCTGGGATTGCTGGCTGCGGCCGTTTGGGTGATCTGGAGCCTGGTCCGCGAATTCATCCCGCCGTTTCGCCATTCACGGCCGCCGTCGCGGTACCTGCGCATGCGCCAGCAGGCGCGGCGCGGCAATCCCAAGGCCTGCGTCGCCTGCGCCGACATGCTCGAAAAGGGCAGCGACGGCGCCCGGCACAATCCCGATCTGGCCATGCAGTATCTCCACATGGCGCTCGATATCTATGGCCGCCAGGCGCGCGACGGCGACGGCCATGCCTGGCTGAAGATGGCGGAGATTTATAACCGCCACCACGAACCGCACCAGATGACGGCCAAGGCCGACCACTGCTATCGCCATGCCCTGAAGCTCAACGTGGCGGCGGCCGAGGCCGGCGACGGCAACGGCATGGCCTTTGCCGGCTTCCAGTATTTTTACGGCCTGGGCTGCGTCGCCGACGCCGAGCGGGCGGCGCATTACCTGGAGGGCGCCGCGAAGTTGGGTCACGCGCCCTCGCTGAAGATGCTGGCCGAATATCATATGCTCGGCGTCAAGAAGAAGCCCGATCCGGTGACGGCGGCCGCGCTTTATCACCGCGCCGCCCTGCTGGGCGACGCCGAGGCGGTCGAACGCGTCGGCGATCATTACCGCGGCAGCCTGGGCCAATTGGCCAGCCGCGAACTGGCCTATTGCTGGTACGCCCACGCGGCCAGACTGGGGCGCGCGGGCGCCATCCACAAGCTGGAAAAGATCGAGGCCGACTGGACGCCGAAACAGGTGCGCGACGTGCAGGACAAGCTCAGGACTTGGGCGCCGGCGTGAAGGCAAACATTTCTTAACAAATATTTGAATTTTCACGAAATCTTGACAGAATTTTAATTTTGCTGTAGGGATCGAACCCTGATGTCGGGAAGAACACGGGGCGTGTTCTTTTGACGTCAGCCAAAATCCACCCAGCTTCTTGTTCTAATTGGCAGATATTCGTCTGCCACAGTAAGGGACCGCGTCTGCGGTACAAATCACTATGCCTCTATACGACATCAATCCCCTGCTCACCCTCATCGCTACCCTGATGAGCATGGCCTCGTCGATTGTTTCCATGATCCAGAACTGGCCGCGCCGTTAAGGCTTCCACCGCAAGTCCAGCGTATGCGGAAAATCCGGATTCCGTTCAACCAGCGGAATCCTGACCCGGCCCGCCGTATGGGTCGGCGCCTCGAAACGCGACAGGCGCCGACCCTCGGCTTCGTTGGCGTTGAGCGGCAGGGTGTCGTAATTGCGCCCGCCCGGATGCATGACGTGGTAGCGGCAGCCGCCAAGCGAGCGTTCCAGCCGCATGTCCAGCACGTCGAACTGCAGCGGTGAATTCACCGGCAAATTCGGATGGAGCGATGAATACGGCGCCCACGCCTTGTAGCGCACGCCGGCGACCTGGACATTGCCATCGCGCGTGGGCGTCAGCGGCAGGCGCCGGCCATTGCAGGTGACGACATGCTGGTTGGGCACCGCGCCTTTCAGCAGGACTTCGAGGCGCTCGACGGACGAGTCGACCCCGCGCGAGGTGCCGCCTGCGGAAGATTCTTCGCCCATCACCGGCCACGGTTCAAGGGCGTTCCTTAGTTCCAGGGTGAGGTCGCCGATCTGGACCTCGCCAACGCCGGGGAAACGGAAATCGAAGAACGGGATGAACCAGTCGGGGCTGAATTTGAAGCCGCCATGTCCGAGATAGGTCAGGACCTCGCCCAGGTCTTCGCGGATGAAGTGGCCGAGCATGAAGCGGTCGTGCAACTGCGTGCCCCAACGGACGAGCCGCGCCTTGTACGGCTTTTTCCAAAAGCTGGCGACAAGCGCGCGGATCAGCAGGGCCTGGATCAGGTTCATCTGCGGGTGCGGGCTCATTTCGAAGCCGCGCATTTCAAGCAGGCCGAGACGGCCGCGGTCCGAGTCGGGCGAATAGAGCTTGTCGATGCAGAACTCGGCGCGGTGGGTATTGCCGGTGAGATCGACCAGCAGGTTGCGCAACAAACGGTCGACCAGCCACGGCGCCGATTCCACGCTGCCGCCGGGCAGGTTTTTGAGCGCGATTTCCAGTTCGTAGAGCGAATCGTGGCGCGCCTCGTCGATGCGCGGCGCCTGGCTGGTGGGGCCGATATAAAGACCGGAGAACAGGTAGCTCAAGCTTGGATGGTTTTGCCAGAAGGCGATCATCGACCCCAGGACATCAGGCCGCCTGAGAAACGGCGAATCTTCCGGTTTGGCCGCGCCCATGACGATATGGTTGCCGCCGCCGGTGCCGACACGCTTGCCGTCGATCATGAACTTGTCGGCGACAAGGCGCGCCTGTGTGGCCTCGTCATAGACGGTGTTGACGATGAACTTCAGCTCGTCCCACGACGTGGCCGGCTGGATATTGACCTCGATGACGCCGGGATCTGGGGTGACCGACATGCTGTCGATGCGGTGATCGCGCGGCGGCGAATAGCCTTCGATGATGACGGGCTGGCCGAGCTGGCCGGCAACCGCCTCGATGGCGTGGATGAGGTCGAGATAATGCTCTGCGTAAGACAACGGCGGCAGGAACAGGTAGAGCTTGCCGTCGCGGACCTCGGCGCACAGGGCCGAGCGGACAAGGCCGTTAAGAGCCTCTTCGTCTCCCCCATTCATGGGGGAGGTGGCGCGAGCGGAGCGAGCGACGGAAGGGGCTTTCCCGGCAGAAGCCCCGCCCACCGCTTCGCGGCCCCCCCTCCCCATAAATGGGGAGGGCGAAGATAGCTTCTGTCCGTACTTTTCTACTGCCGTCGCCGTATCGGGCAGCGGTTCCACCGGTTCAAACGGCGAGCGCGGCGGGAAAATATGTTCTTCCGCCACCGCCGGATCGACATACGGCAAAGCACCCAGCGGCAGGCGCAGGCCGACCGGCGAATTGCCCGGCAGCAACATCATGCGGCCGGCGCGGAACGACCAGGCATTCGACAGCCAACCGTTGATTTTTGCCGAAAAAGTCAACGGCAGCACAAAGCCTGTCGGCTTGCCGACATTGTCATCCAGTTGCGCCTGCAGGCGTTTGCGCTCGGTCGCCTCGTAAAGATCGGCTTCCAGCATCTCGCTTTCATGCGGGATGCGCTGCTCTTTCCACAACTGGTACGGAATATCCTCATAAGCATCGATGACCCGTTCGGCTCCAACGCCCAGGGCATCGGCCAGCTTCGACAAAAAGTCACGCGCGGCGGCAGGTTTCAGTTTCCCCTTGGCCTCGGGATTACGCGTCTCGGGATCGGCCAGCAATCTGGCATCAAGCCACACCGGCTTGCCGTCGCGACGCCAGAACATGTTCATCGCCCAGCGGGGCAGGATTTCGCCGGGATACCATTTGCCCTGCGCATGCTGGGCCAGTGCGCCGGTCGCGAACTTGCCCGACAGGCGCTGGAACAGGTCATAGCCGAGGCGCTTTTTTTCGTCCGAAAGGGCGGTGAAGTGCCATTCGTCACTGAGACGATCGTCGAGCGACACGAAGGTCGGTTCGCCGCCCATGGTCAGGCGCACATCCTGGCCGATCAATCGTTGATCGACCTTTTCGCCAAGCGCATCGATGGCACGCCATTCGCTGTCGGAATAAGGCTTGGTGACGCGGCGCGACTCGAAAATGCGCGTTACACTCATATCGTGAGAAAAAGTCGACTGCGCCGCTTCGTGCGCTCCGGTGATAGGGGCCGCGCTGGTCGGGTTGGGCGCGCAGCACAGCGGGATATGGCCTTCGCCGGTGAACATGCCCGACGTCGGATCAAGGCCGATCCAGCCAGCGCCTGGCAGGTAGACCTCGTACCAGGCGTGCAGGTCGGTGACGTCCTCGGTTACGCCCGACGGGCCATCGAGGCTTTCGACGTCGGCCTTGAGCTGGATCGAATAGCCGGAGACGAAGCGCGTCGCCATGCCCTTGTGGCGCAACACTTGGCAGGCCAGCCACGCCATGTCGCGGCACGAACCCTGCGCCAGGTTCAGCGTCTCGGCCGAGGTCTGCACGCCGGCTTCCATGCGCAGGGTATAGCCGAGATCGCTATTGATCTTCTGGTTGAAGGCGACAAGGAAATCGACCGTACCGACCGGTACGTCGGAAATGCTGGCGACATAATCCATAAGGACCTGGTCGCTTTCCTTGATCTCGAGATAGGGCGCCAGTTCCTCTTTCAGGTCCGCGGAATAGGCGAAGGGAAACTGCGTCGCCGAGTCCTCCAGGAAGAAGTCGAACGGATTGAACACGCGGATTTCGAGAACCAGGTCGACCTCGACGCGGAAGTGCGCGGTCTTTTCCGGGAAGACGACGCGCGCCAGCCAATTGCCGAACGGGTCCTGCTGCCAGTTGAGGAAATGGCCCGCCGGCTCGATTTTCAAGGCGTAGGACTGGACGTGGGCGCGGGTGTGCGGCGCCGGGCGCAAACGGATGACCTGGGGCCCCAGGGTGATCGGCCGATCGTAGCGGTAATCGGAAACGTGATGCAGCGCCGCAAGGAGGCTCATTGAGACAGTTCTCTAATGTTGTTCCGAAGGATATCTTGATCCTTCGGCAAGGGCGACCGCCCGCCGTCGCGCATGCGACGAGCCATGCGGCGTTTGAGCTGGATCACTCTGTTGAATTGTTAACGGAATCGCAAAAAAGTGTCACACAGGCACTAGACAACCGCATTTTAAAAAAGTCTAGTTGCAATGCAGCATGGGACATTCCTTTGAGCGCCATTTCGAGTGACATCCTAGCGTTTTCCTTCGACGGCCTGAGTTCGCCGGCGATCGACCTGAAATTCCGCAAGGGCCCGCAAAAGGGCGACCACACGCTGGGCTGGGGCCTGGCGTGGTATCCGGGCGACACCAAGGCGGCCATCGTCGCCAAGGACCCGTCGGCGCGCGATACGCAAAGCTTGCACGGCGCCATGCACGACTGGGATTCGTTCCGCTCGACGGTCTTCTTCTGCAAGGTGCGCGGGGCGGCGACCGGCTATACCCACCTGGAGACCCAGCCCTTCACGCGCAGCTTCGCCGGCCAGGACTGGCTGTTCATGCATAATGGCGACCTTGACAAGGAAGCGCTGAAGAAGCTGCATTTCAACAAGTCGATCTTCCTGGAGCCGATGGGCCGGACGGATTCGGAGCTGGCCTTCTGCTTCCTGCTCGGCCGGGTGCAGGACTACGGCGCACGCGCCCTGGCCGATATCGATCATCAGGTGTTGCTGTCGTGGTTCCTGCAACTGGATGACCTCGGCTCGGCCGACATGGTCATTTCCGACGGCATCACGGTGGCGACCTTCTACGGTTCGCAATCCGAAACCAGCCTCTATTACAACCGCATCAAGCCGCCGCACGGCGAGGAGGATTACGAATCGGATTCGGCGTCGTTCGCGCTCAACAATCCGCGCGATACCTTCCGCACGGCGCTGGTCTTCTGCTCGGCCCCCTTCAAGCAGGGCGAATGGAAAAGGATGCAGAAGGGCCAGTTGATCATCGCCCGGCGCGGCCAGGTCCAGTGGACCAACAAGAAGGACGTGAAACAGCCTGCCCAGCCGCAGCAGCCGGTCCATGAGAAGGACGGCCACCTGCAGGGCGTCACCGTGGCGCCGTCAAAGCCGCGCGGCACGGCATCGCGCCCTTTCGCCGACCAGCAGGCCCAGGCGCAGCAGCTGTCGATCGTGCAATCGCTGCAGCAGTTGAAGGGCGTGACGCACAACGTCCTCAATGTCCGTTCGCTGACCCATGCGCCCGACGGTTCGCCCCTCACCTTCCGGCTTTACGACGTCGTCCATTCGACCGAATACGCCTATGAGAACGAGGTCGAGCATTCGTCGCATATCTTCCGGCTGATGCCGCTGGAGGACCAGGTGCAGGAGCTGGTCAACTGCACCCTGTCGATCTCGTCGGAAGGCGAGGACCTGCGCTACCAGGACGTCTTCGGCAACCAGACCCTGCACTACAGCATCATCCGTCCGTACAGGAAGCTGACGGTGTCATGCCGCTCGCAGGTCAAGGTCTACGGCAAGGCGCCCGACGACCTGTCGCCGGACCTGCGCCAGAGCTTCATTCCGCTCACCATGATGCCGTGGCAGCGCACCATGATGGAGCCGTACCTGCTGCCGCCGGAACTGCCGGAAACGCAGATCCAGGAACTGCTGATCTACGCCATGAGCTTCGCCGAGCGCAACGGCCGCCATTTGATGGACACCCTCAACGACATCAACCAGACCATCTATCGCGATTACCGCTACGTGCCGGGATCGACGACAGTGAAGACGACGCCGTTCGACGTCTATGCCCTGCGCGAAGGCGTGTGCCAGGATTTCGCCAACCTGTTCATCTGCCTGGCCAGGCTTCTGGGCGTTCCGGCGCGCTATCGCGTCGGCTACGTCTTTACCGGCGCCAATTACGAGAACAAGATGCAGTCCGACGCCAGCCACGCCTGGGTCGAAATCTACATGCCCTATCTCGGCTGGCGTGGCTTCGACCCGACCAACGGCATCCTGGTGACGCAGGACCACGTCCGCGTCGCCGCCGGTCGCAACTATCTCGACGCCACGCCGACCTCGGGCACGATCTACCGTGGCGGCGGCAAGGAGACCCTGCGCGTGCAGGTGACGATGAACGAAATTTTCAACTAGCCCAAAACGGGGAGTTCGCGTGAGTTTCGAGACCTACAGGACCGACGGCTTCTACGACGAACTCTTCGCCGGCGACGACGTGCCGCACGCGGCAGCCAGGCCGCTGGTCGAGCAGTTCGGCCGGCTCTCCCGCAAGGAGCTGAAACGGCGCCAGAAACAGGCCGAGGACATCCTCTACCAGTCGGGCAATACCTTCAACGTCTACGGCGACAAGAAAGGTACGGAAAAAATCCTGCCGTTCGACATCATCCCGCGCATGGTCTCGGCCGCCGACTGGGCACGGCTGGAACGCGGCATCGAACAGCGCATCCGGGCGCTCAACCTGTTCATCCAGGACATCTACAACGACCAGAAGATCCTCAAGGACAAGGCTATTCCGGCCGAGCTGATCTTTTCGTCGGCCTGTTACCTGAAGCCGTGCGAAGGCCTGTCACCCCCGAAAGGCGTGTGGACGCATATTTCGGGCACCGACTTCGTGCGCGACGGCGACGGCGAGTTCTACGTGCTGGAGGACAACCTGCGCTGCCCGTCGGGGATTTCCTACGTGCTGGAGAACCGCGCCGTGCTGAAGCGCATCCTGCCGGCAGTCTTCCATACGCTGAAGGTGCGCCCGGTCAGCGACTACGGCGACCATCTCTACAAGACCCTGAAGCACATCGCGCCGCAAGCGGCCGGCGATGCGCCCAACATCATCGTGCTGACGCCCGGCATCTACAATTCCGCCTATTTCGAGCACGCCTACCTGGCGCAGCAGATGGGCGTGCCGCTGGCGCAGGGGACAGACCTGGTGGTCGAGGATGATACCGTCTACATGCGCACCACCGAGGGCCTCAAGCGCGTCGACGTCATCTATCGCCGCATCGACGACGAATTCATCGATCCCGAAATCTTCCGCAAGGATTCGCTGCTGGGCGTGCCCGGCATCATGCGCGCCTACTGGAAGGGCCAGGTCGCCCTGGCCAATGCGCCCGGCACCGGCATCGCCGACGACAAGGCGATCTATGCCTATGTGCCCAAGATCGTGAAATACTATCTCGGCGAGGACGCCATCGCCCAGAATGTCAGGACCTATATCTGCGAGGACGATGCCGACCGCGCCTATGTGCTCGACAATCTCGACAAGCTGGTGGTCAAGGCGGTGAACCTGTCGGGCGGCTACGGCATGCTGATCGGGCCGAAATCGACCAAGGCCGAGCAGAAGGACTTCGCCGCCAGGATCGCCGCCAAGCCGCGCGACTACATCGCCCAGCCGACCCTGTCGCTGTCGCGGGCGCCGACCCTGGTGGGCAACGGCATCGAAGGCCGGCACGTCGATTTCCGCCCCTATTCCCTGTTCGGCGAGGATATCTTCACCCTGCCCGGCGGCCTGACGCGCGTGGCCATCAAGAAAGGGTCGCTGGTGGTCAATTCCAGCCAGGGCGGCGGCTCGAAGGATACGTGGGTCCTGGAAGAGGAGGAGGCGTGATGTTGTCAAGCAAGAAACCCCTCCACCATCCGCCTTCGTTACACTTCGCTTCATTCGCTGGACGGTCCACCTCCCCAGCAAGCTGGGGAGATACAGAACAGATAGACCTCTTATACCTCCCCAGCTTGCTGGGGAGGGGGACCGCGCGCATTCTTCATGCGCGTGGTGGTGGGGTTTCTGGCTCACTTCTTTTTGAGGCCATTCCATGCTGAGCCGTGTCGCCAACTCGATCTACTGGATGGGCCGCTACCTGGAACGCGCCGACAATGTGGCGCGTTTCGTCGACGTCAATTTCCACCTGATGCTCGACCTGTCGCTGGATGAGGCGTCGACCCAGTGGTACCCGATCATCGCCACCTCCGGCGACGACGAGAATTTCACCAAACGCTACAAGACCGCCGACGAGAAATCAGTCGTCAAGTTCCTGACCTTCGACGACAAAAACCCCAACTCGATCCTGCAATCGATCTTCCGGGCGCGCGAAAACGCCCGCACGGTGCGCGAGGTCATCCCGGTCGAGATGTGGGAGAAGATCAACGAACTGTACCACCTGACGCAGGCGCATTCGCGCAAGCGCTCGGTCTACGACCTGCAGGACTATTACAAGGCCGTGCGCCAGGCCGGCCACCAGTTCACCGGCCTGATGGAAAACACCATGAGCCGCCAGCAGGGCTGGCAGTTCGCCCACCTCGGCCAGATGCTGGAACGCGCCGACAAGACCGCGCGCCTGCTCGACGTCAAGTACTTCCTGCTGCTGCCGCGCGGCGAGGTCGACAGCCATTACGACGCCGTACAATGGGGCGCGGTGCTGAAGTCGGTCGATGCGCTGGAAATGTACCGCCAGCAGTTCCACACCATCAATTACAAGGACGTGACGCACTTCCTGCTGTTTTCGAAGGCTTTTCCACGCAGCGTGCTGTTCTGCCTCGACGCCGCCGAGGACGCGCTGAAGACGATCGGCGACGATGTCGATGCGTCGGGCAAGGCCCTGGCCGAGGCGCGCCAGCTCAACGGCACGCTCCACAACTCCGATGCCGCGCATATCATTTCGGCCGGGCTGCACGAGTTCATCGACATCTTCCAGTACAATCTCAACCTGGTCGACGAAGCCATCTACGAGTCGTTCTTCAGGAGCTGAGCCGCCGGCCACCCCTGTACGCGCGCGCGCCGATCTGCTAGTCATCAACGGCAAAGCCGCGGCGCTCCACGACCCGGCACGGTTGGGATGGAACAGATGCATATGCGCGCTTTCGCGGCGACGGCCACCGCCGTTCTTGCCCTCGCCGGCTGCCAGGCCAAACCCCAGTTGGGCGCCTTCGGCCTGGCGCAGGATATCGGCCCGGTGCCGGCCAAGGGATCCGTCAGCTACGATGCCGCCAAGGGCGTTTACAGCGTCACCGGCGGCGGCCGCGACATCTGGGCCAAGTCCGACGATTTCTTCTTTGTCGCCAAACTGGCAAGCGGCGATCTCGACCTGGCGGCGACGCTCGCCTGGGTGACCGACAGCGGCGATCCGCACCGCAAGGCCGGGCTGATGATGCGCCAGAACCTCAACCCCGACAGCCCCTATGTCGACATCGTCGTCCACGGCAACCACCACGTCGCCCTGCAATATCGCGACATGCCGGGCGGCGATACCCACGAGATCGAGGCCATCCTGCATGGTCCCGGCCGTTTCGCGTTGGAACGCGAAGGCGACTATGTCTTCATGTCGGTGGCCGGACCGGACGGTGTGCTGCACCACGCCGGCGGCGGCTACAAAATCCCTTTCACCGGACCCTACTATGTCGGCCTCGTCGTCTGCGCCCACGACGACAAGATTACCAAGACGGTCGATTTCAGCGATGTGACGATGGACGTGCCGGCGGCCACGCCCAAAGCCAATCTGGAAAGCACGGTCGAGACCATCGACGCGACCACGACCTACCGCGCGGTGGTCTATCAGGGTTCTGGACGGTTAACGGCGCCAGGCTGGAGCGCCGACGGCAACAGCCTGACCTTCAACGACAACGACGACAAGGCGATGCGCGTCGCCCTGCCGCCCGACGGCGGGCCGATGGCCGCGCCGGTGCCGCTCACGGGGCCAGCCGAAGCCATCGGCGGCGTGCTGTTTCCCTCACCGGACGGCAAGTGGATCGCCGCGATCACGCCCGTGCCGACAGACCTTGTCGCGCCCGGTCTTGTCGACCGGACGATCACCGTGGCCCCGGCGGCGGGCGGCGAAGGGCGCGTGCTGACCCGGATTATCGGCGGCCCCGGCGTGATGAGCACCCAGCCGTGGTCGCCCGACAGCAAGCGCCTGACCTTCGTCAGTTATCGTCCGGTATCCTGAAGCCAAAGTTAGGAGACACGTCATGAAACTGCATATGCTTCTGGCTTCAGCGGCTTTGATCGCCCTGCCCGCCGCCGCCCAGACTTCGCTTGGCCAGTTCAGCCAGCAAGGCGATATCGGCGACACCCATTTCGCCGGCACAGGCACCTATGATCCGAAGACCGGCGCCTATCAGATCACGGCCAGCGGCGCCAATATCTGGGGCACCGTCGACGCCTTCCACTACGTCGATACGCCGGCTTCCGGCGACATGAGCCTCGCCGCCGATATCACATGGGAAGGCCAGGGCACCGATCCGCACCGCAAGGCCGGCGTCATGCTGCGCCAGTCACTGGCCGCCGATGCGCCGTACGCCGATATCATGGTCCATGGCTCGGGCCTGGTATCCTTGCAGTACCGCGAAACATCGGGCGGCGAAACGCACGAAATCCAGGCCAATGTGCCGGGCGTGACGCGCGTCCAGCTCGATTACCAGGGCGGCTACGCCTTCATGTCGCTGGCCGGCCCCGATGGCGTGCTGCACCATGCCGGCGGCGAGTTTCCCATTCGCCTGACCGGCCCCTATTTTGCCGGCCTGGCGGTCAGCGCCCACAACAACGCCATCAGCGAAACCGCCGATTTCTCGAACGTCCAGATGGCCGCCCTGCCGCCGCTTCCGGAAGCCCACGGCTATTCCGACAAGGTCGAAAGCACGATCGAGGTTTTGGATATCAGCCGCTTCGACCGCACGGTCGTGTACCAGACCGCCGACCATATCGAGGCGCCCAACTGGCTGCCCGACGGCAAGACCCTGCTGTTCAACGGTTCGGGCAGCCTCTACACCTTTCCGCTGCCGCCGCTGGGCCTGTCGACTGGTCCGGCGGAGCCGCAGGGCACGCCCACCCGGCTCGATACCGGCAACCTGCACAAGATCAACAACGACCACGGCTTTTCGCCCGACCACCAGTGGCTGGCGATCAGCGACCAGTCGGAGGCCGACAATGCGTCGCGGGTCTATGTCCTGCCGTTGACCGGCGGCCAGCCGCGCCGCATCACCGACCTGGGGCCCAGCTACTGGCACGGCTGGTCGCTCGACGGCAAGACCCTGGCCGTCATCGGCCAGCGCAACGGCGACTTCGACATCTACGCCATTCCAGCGGCCGGCGGCCCCGAGACGCGCCTGACCACGGCGCCGGGCCTCGACGACGGCGCCGAATATTCGCCGGACGGCCAGTGGATCTATTTCAACAGCGTGCGCTCCGGCAACATGAAGATCTGGCGCATGCATCCGGACGGTTCCGGCCAGGAGCAGGTCACCTTCGGCGACGACAGCCGCGACTGGTTCCCGCACCTGTCGCCCGACGGCAAGTGGATCGCCTTCGTCTCCTTCGGCACCGAGGTGGCGGTCGGCGGCCATCCGCCCGATCACGACGTCATGCTGAAGATCATGCCGGCGGCCGGCGGCGAGGCGAAGGTAGTGGCCCGGCTGTTCGGAGGCCAGGGCACGATGAACGTCAATTCGTGGTCGCCGGATTCGACGCACCTGGCTTTCGTCAGCTATCGCATCGTCCCCTAGTTGCACGTTTCGTTGCAAGATTAACCTTACAATTTTCAGAAATTGGTCCTATAGACTGACGACTCAGGGGCCGGGCAGCGTCACGTCATAAATCATCAGGCGCGTCCGTATTTTTCCCATAACAAAATGGCCTCCGCGTTGAGAAGATGCGAGAGTCCGGAAGAGTTGCGGACTGCCCCGGAGGGGGATCGGATGGGTGCTGACGAACGCAGTGTTAATCAGGCGGGGGTCAATCGTGCGGTGCCGCGGGTGCATGCCCTTGGCGACTCGCTGTCGGGGACCAATCTGGAGCGCGCCGGCGACCACAACCAGCGCGTGACCCTGCAGGCCGTGCGCGCCGCCGGCGCGCCGATCACCCGCGCCGAGATCGCCGACCTGACCGGCCTGACGGCGCCGGCCATCGCCAACATCACCAAGCGCCTGCTCAACGACGGCATGATCCTGAAGGCCGGGCGGCAGCTGGGCGGGCGCGGCCAGCCGGCCACCAAGCTGGTGGTCAATCCCGACGGCGCCTTTTCGATCGGCCTCAATATCGACCGCGACCACATCGCCATCGTGGCGCTCGACTTCCTGGGCAATGTACGGGCGCGCGTCTGCCGCGAGGTCCACTTCGCCATGCCGCAGGAGGTCATCACCTTCTTCCGTGAAGAAGTGGCCCGGATCATCGCCGGCAAGGCCATCGATATCGACCGGCTGATCGGCATCGGCATCGGCATTCCCGACGATCTCGGCCGCGTGCCTGTGGCCAACCGGCCGGACGCCTACGGCATCTGGTCGGAAATCGACGTGGCGGCGCTGTTCGCCAATGTCCTGCCCAATCCCGACATCGCCATCTATGTCGAAAACGACGCCGCCGCCGCCTCGATCGGCGAGATGCAGTTCGGCCATGGCCTGCAGCATCGTAGCTTTGTCTATACCATCATCAGCGCCGGCCTCGGCGGCGGCCTCGTCATCGACGGACATTACTATCGCGGCGCCGACGGTCGTTCGGGCGAAATCGGCTTCCTGCCGGTGCGCGATGAAAACGGCGCGGCCGGCACCTTGGAAGACATGGTGTCGCTGTATGCGCTCTACGATTACCTGCGCAAGTCAGGGTTCGAGGTATCGACGCCCGAAGACCTGGGGAACCTGAACGAGGCCGGGCTGAAGAAGGTGGATGCCTGGCTCGACCGCGCCGCCGATCACCTGGCCGGGCCGCTGCTGACGCTCAGTTGCGCCATCAATCCGGAAGCGCATTTCATCGGCGGGCGGATGCCGGCTGGCTTCATCGAGCAACTGTGCACGCGCATCAATGCCCGGCTGGCTGGCTATAACGACCGCATTAAGAAGATCGCTCCGGTCAAACGCGCCGAACTGGCGGTCGACGCGGCGGCGCGCGGCGCCGGCATCCTGCCGTTCAACGACCGCTTCCTGCCGATCCGTGAAGCGCTGATGAAGACGAACTGATCTACCAGCGCAGCATCCGGCCGCCCAGAAGCGCGGCGAAGCCGGTGAAGGCCGCCACCGCCAGGCCGTAGACGGCGAAGATATAGACCGGCGCGTCCATGTTGCAGTGAAGGGCATAGGCCGCCGCCATCAGCGACGCCGTGGCCAGGCCGCTCATGGCGCCGAGGCTGACAGGGTAGGACGTCGCCGCCTTGCGCAGCCACAGCCACCACAAGGCGGCCAGGCCGATGAGACCGCCGACCAGGATGGTCATGAAGCAGGTGGAAACGCCGCCATTGAGCTTTTCGGCGATATCGGCGGTGCCCGACCGGACCAGCTCGCTCATCAGGTTGCCGACGATAATGCCCATGACCGCCAGCACCGGCAGCAGGTAGCGCAGCTTCAGCCGGCCTTCGGGGCGCACCAGGCCGGACACCGCCCAGATGGCGCTGAGGCCGCTGACCAGGAACAGGGCCGGCTTCATCAGCACAGTGGGGTTGGCCGGCATGCGATGGCCGTAGACGAGCATGCCCATCTCGACGCGCATGCCCAGCATCATGACGACAAACGTCGCGGCGGCGGCAAGGCCCACGGCCGCGCCGGCCCACAGCCACAGCGCTTTCAGCGGCGCCACCGGCTTCAGATCATGGGTAAGTTGGTCGACGAGATCATTCATCCGCCACCGCCTTGCCGCCGACCAGGGCCTGCAGCTTTTTCAGTCCGCGATGGACGATCACCTTGACCGACGACGGGCTCTTGCCGGTAGCCGACGCCACCTCGTCGACGCTCAGTTCATCAAGCTTGTGCAGCTTGATGACGCGGGCCTGGTCCTTCGGCAGTTGCGCCAGCAGGACCTCGACGTCGCGTTTGGCCAGTTCGGGCTGCTGGTGGAATTCCTGGCCGTCTTCCAGGCCCTGTTCCTCGTTCAGCTCGACATGGACGTGACGGCCGGACTTGCGCACGAAATCGATCAGCTTGTGGCGCGCCACGGCGGCGATCCACGGCAGGAACGGCGAGGCCGGATCGTAGGTGTGGCGTTTCTCGTGCAGGCTTAAAAGCGTCATTTGTACCAGATCTTCGTCATCGCCGCCCTTCAGCCGGCGGCGGATATAGGACAACAGCCACGGGCGCAGGCTTGTCAGCAGGTCGCGATAGGCGGCCGCGTCGCCGCCCTGCGCCTTCTGCATCAAGGCCTGCCAATCCTGAGGGGAATACGTCGCCATGAGGGAAAAGGTTACACCCTTGCTGCCGGATTTGGGCCTAGCCCATTAAGCCACGCCGGCGGCGTTTGGCCAGCGCAAAATAAATCGGCGGTGGTGTAACCGCGTTCGGCGAGCCTGCGTATTGCTGACCAGATGCGCGGATCGGCCGGCATCTTCGACATCCCAGGGAGACAATCCATGTCCAATCCTACCGCCCGCGTTTTGCACGTCACCGCCGCCCTCGCCGTCCTCGTCGCCGGTGCCGCCACCGCCGCGGTTGCTGGCAACACCATGGCCGGCGCCAAGGACGGCTACGAAAAGTGCGCCGGCATCGCCAAGGCGCACAAGAACGACTGCAAGACCGCCGCCCATTCCTGCGCCGGCCAGGCGGCGAAGGACAACGATCCGAACGAATGGCAATATGTGCCGACCGGCACCTGCACCCAGGCCGGCGGCCACGTCATTTCGTAAACGGCAGCCCTGACACCTCCCCCGGGAGGTCCGCTTGCGATCGTGGAAGGCGTTGCACCGGCAGCGTCTTCCACGCCCTTTCCAGAGAGCGTCTCATGTCCCCTGCCCTTGCCACCGGAATCGGTCTGCGCACGCCGCATATCGGCGAGATATCCGCCCGGTGCCCGGCCGTGGGCTTTCTCGAAGTCCATACCGAGAACTATTTCGGCGGCGGCGCCAAGCTGAAGACGCTAGCGCGTTTGCGCGAAACCTACCCTCTGAGCTTTCACGGCGTCGGCCTTTCGCTGGGCTCGGCCTCGGGCCTGGATGCCGGCCACCTCGCCCAGGTGGCTGTGCTGGTGCGACGGTTCGAGCCGATTCTGGTGTCCGAGCACCTGAGCTGGAGCGCTTATGGCGCCGCCGCCACGCCCGATTTGCTGCCAGTGCCTTACACCCGCGAAACGCTCGATGTTTTCACGCGTCATGTCGACCAGTTTCAGGCCGCCGTCGGACGCCAGGTGCTGATCGAAAATCCGTCGGTCTATGTCGCGCTCGACGGCGAATATGACGAGCCTGAGTTCCTGTCGCTGTTGGCGCGCCGGACGGGCTGCGGCATCCTGCTGGACATCAACAATATTTTCGTCAGCGCCCATAATCTCGGTCGCGATCCGTACACCTATTTCGACAGCCTTCGCGTCGAGGTCGGGCAATATCATCTGGCCGGTCACGACGCCGGGCCAGGTGGATTGCTGGTCGATACGCATGGCCAGCCGGTGCGCGAGGAAGTGTGGGCGCTTTATGACGCCACCCGGGCGCGTTTCGGCGATCGCCCGACCCTGATCGAATGGGACAGCGCCCTGCCGCAGCTCGATACCTTGCTGGCCGAGGCGACCAGGGCCGACACACGGCGAGGCGTTCAGCAGGCCGCCTATGCTTGAGTCCCTTGACGATTTTCAGAGCACCTTCCTGCGCCGCGTGACCGCGCCGGCGCCGGACGAAGACGCCGGCATGGCGGTCCATCAAGGCACGTATTTCTACAGCCTGCTCGATGGCCTGGTGTCGATTTATGAAGCCTCGCACAAGCTCCTCGGCGACCAGGCCTTCAAGGCCTTCGCCCGCGATTTCATCCGCGCCCGAGCGCTCACGTCCGGCGATCGCAACGCCTATGGCGCGGATTTCGCCGATTTCCTGCAGGCCCATCCGCAGCTTGGCGATCTCGCCTGGCTGCCCGACCTGCTGCGCTTCGAGTGGGCGCTGCATGCCGCCCACCACGCCCGCGATGCCGAACCGTGCGGCTTCGAGGCCCTGATGGCGCCGGATGTGAAGGTCGCCCTGCATTCGTCGGCGCATATCCTGTCCCTCGGCCATGATGTCAGGGCTTTGCACGCCACCGTCGTCGCCGGCAGCGAACCCGCGCCCGTCCGCGCCAGCACTTGCGACGTGCTGATCGGGCGCACGCCGGAGGATGAGGTCATTACGCTTTGCCTGGCGCCCCTGGAGGTCGATTTTCTCCGGCTTGTCAGGCGGCACACGTCACTTTTGCCAGCGCTCGATCACCTGGAACCCGGCGATGACGACATGGCGGTCCTGCAAAATCTCCTGGCCGGGCTGGTCACGCGCGGCCTTCTCATAACACTCTGAACCTCAAGGGAAATGATCATGGATATGACCACCACCGCGCCGGCGCGCAAACTGCCCGACATCCCCGCACTTTATGGCCGTTTCGAAGCGCGCCTGTTGAGCTTCGACTGGCTGAAAGGCCTGTCCCTGCTGGCCATCCGCATCTGGCTGGCGCAGTTTTTCTTCTTTTCCGGCCTGACCAAGCTCAGGAGCTGGCCGACGACCATCGCGCTCTTCACCGACGAGTACCACGTGCCGGTGCTGCCGCCGGAGATCGCCGCGCTCCTGTCGGCCACCGCCGAACTGTCGCTGCCGGTCCTGCTGGTGCTGGGCCTGTTCAGCCGCTTCGCCGCGGCCGGCCTGTTCTGCATGACCCTGGTCATCGAGCTGTTCGTCTATCCCGGCACGACCGAGAACTATTACATCATGCTGCTGACGGGAGCCCTGATCGCCAACGGCTCAGGCATGTTCGGCGCGGATCATTGGCTAGTTAAGATAAAACCATCTAGATAATGGAACCTTTCTGAGTACCCAATTTTGTATCTTGAAGCCAATTGATAGCGTCTTTGGGGAGTTGCATACTGCCCAATGCCCAGTCTATTAACCGCTGCTGGACCGCATGGGAACCATCGCCAAATGTATCCGACCAACTCACTTCTCGAAACAATGCTGAATTTTCAGAAGACGTCGAATTGCGAAAATTTGTATGCGCGTATTCTGCTGGAGCGAAAGGGAAATTCTGATTTAAAGCGGCGTGTATAATGGCCGAATTTCTAATATCCTTAGAGAGTTTGCAGAACCTGGATATACCCTCGAAGGGTAAAATTTTTCCAAGGCAAAACACAAGTTGATCCAATTTAAACAAATCATCTGAAAATTTTAGATGCCCAAAAATGTTATACCTGGAATCAGCGCTTCCGTAATCATTCATTCTTTTAACAAAAATCTCTACCGTTTCACAAGATTCAAATTCCATTTTTACTTGATATACTTCTGAAAATTCGACAATTAATAAATCTTTATGCGCTTCCCTTACATCTAAAAATAATTTAAAGATGTCGTGCCCGTAATTTCCTTTCACCGACAAACCGTCAAATAAAAGTATCGCCTTCATATATTTTTCTAACGCATGAACAGCGTTCCAATAGAAATCCAAATTCAATCCACTTTGAAAACACCAGCGCGCAACGATATAATTTTGATCTGCAGAATCACAAAATAGGCCTTTAATTATTTCAGACTTGGAAGCTTCAAACTCGCCATTACTATCAGCCATCTTACCCCTCGAACAGATCGGGCGTGCCCGGCGGCGCGGCGGGTGGCGTCAGGCCGAGATGCAGGTAGGCGCGGGCGCAGGCCATGCGGCCGCGCTGGGTGCGCTGGATGAAGCCTTGCTGCAGCAGGTAGGGCTCGATCATGTCCTCGACGGCATCGCGCGCCTCGGCGATCGCCGCCGACAGGGTTTCGAGCCCGACCGGCCCGCCGCCGTAGTTGTCGATCAGGGCGCGCAGGTAACGGCGGTCGGAATGATCGAGGCCGAGCTGGTCGACCTCCAGCCGGGCCAGCGCCTGGCCGGCGGCCTTTTTATCAATGGTGGACACGCCGTCGGCGGCGGCGAAATCGCGCACCCGCCGCAGCAGGCGGCCGGCGATGCGCGGCGTGCCGCGCGAGCGCGAGGCGATCTCCATGGCGCCGTCCTCGGCCAGGGGCGCGCCCATCTTGCGCGATGCTCCCATGACCACCCTGACCAGTTCTTCGGGCGTATAGAATTCCAGCCGCAGGGGGATGCCGAAGCGGTCGCGCAGCGGCGTCGACAGCAGGCCGGCCCGCGTCGTGGCGCCCACCAAGGTAAACGGCGCCAGGTCGATGCGCACGGTGCGCGCCGCCGGACCGTCGCCGATGATCAGGTCGAGGACATAGTCCTCCATCGCCGGGTAGAGGATTTCCTCGACCGCCGGATTAAGGCGGTGGATTTCGTCGATGAACAGGACGTCGTTGGGTTCCAGGTTGGACAAGATGGCCGCCAGGTCGCCGGCCTTGGCCAGGACCGGTCCCGAGGTCGAACGGAAACCGACGCCCAGTTCGCGCGCCACGATCTGGGCCAGGGTCGTCTTGCCGAGGCCCGGCGGGCCGTAGAAGAGAACGTGGTCCATGGCCTCCTTGCGCCCGGCCGCCGCCGCGACGAAAACCTTCAAATTGGCCTTCAGCGGGACCTGGCCGACGAAATCGTCGAAGGATTGCGGCCGCAGCGCGCGGTCCTGCACGCGCTCCTCAAGGTCGTCTTCGAAGGGGTCGCCGGAAACAATTCTCGCCATCTTACTTACCCAAGGCCTTCAGCGACGCGCGGATCAGGGCGGGCAAGGCAACATCCGGTCCCTGGTCCTTGAGCGCCACGTCGACCGCCAGCCGCGCCTGGTTTTCGCTGATGCCGAGCCCGATCAGGGCCGCCACCGCCTCGCCCGCTGTCGACGGCTTGGCTGCTTCGGGCGCTTTGTAGGCCGTCGGCTCGAAAGCGATGTGGGTCAGGGCTTTGCCCTTGAGCTCGATGGCGATGCGCTGGGCCAGCTTCGGTCCGACGCCGTTGGCCCGGCCGATCGATGTCTTGTCGTCGTGCGCCACCGCCTGCGCCAGCTGGTGCGGCGTCAGCACATCGAGCACGCTTAAGGCCGCCTTGGGGCCGACGCCTTGCACACCCAGCAGCGCCTCGAACGCCTTGCGCTCGTCCTTGGCCAGGAAACCGTAAAGCCGCGTGCCGTCCTCGCGCGTCTGGCTTTCGATGTGCAGGACGGCCTCGCTGCCCGCCTCCGGCATGTCGGCCAGCGTCCGCACACCACAGCGCACGATATAGCCGACGCCGCCGCATTCGATCAGCGCTTCTTCGTCGGAAACTTCCAGAACAATTCCTCTTAAACGGCCGATCATGACGCCAGCGCCCTTTTCAGGTTGTTCATCTTGCGCTTGTGGGCGTGGGTGATGGCGCAGGCCAGGGCATCAGCGGCATCGGCCTGCATCTTGCCTTTTTGGCCGCCTTCCGCCGTTGCGCTCAAGGGCAACAGGCGCTTGACCATGTAAAGCACCTGTTCCTTGTCGGCGCGTCCGGCTCCCACCACCGATTTCTTGATATCGAGCGCGGCGTATTCGGCCACCGGCAATCCGGCCTTGGCGGGCGCCAGCATGGCGGCGGCGCGGGCATGGCCCAGTTTCAGGGTCGAGGCCGGGTTCATGTTGACGAAGGTCTCCTCGATCGCCGCCTCGTCGGGGCGCCATTCAACGATCACTTCGGACAGCGCATCGAACAGGTGCAGCAGGCGGACCGACAAATCGTTGTCATGATCGGGCTCTATGACACCGTGCGCCACCCATTTCAGGCGTGCGCCCTCGACGTCGATCAGCCCCCAGCCCAGCCGCCTCAGGCCGGGATCGAGCCCCAGGATACGAATCTTGTTCATCATATGTTCGACAGTAATCCGCCGCGCGGGAGCTTGGCAATAGGGTGGCCGGAAAGTTGCACTTTCGCCGCGATGGCGTCCATAATTCGTCTTTCTGGCACAGGTTTTGGGGTTTTAGTTTGCCAGAAAGCCAATCCTGGGGTTAAGGTTTTATGAATATTGCGTGGATTAGGCGTTTTGGGGGCCTGGCATGACCAGCACGAATACGACGATGGAGTCTTATGACGACGCGCCGCGGCCGAAGGCCACGGGCTTCGTCGTCCTGACCCTGCTGGCGCTGATCGTCGGCGTGGCGGCGATCTACAAGGGTCACGCGCCCTATGACGACCACTTCCTGCCCGACTGGGTCAACTGGGCGCAGCGCGAAACCACCTGGGCCGGCGTCCTGGCCCTGGGTGTCGTCATCCTGATGATCGGCCTGGTCGGCTGGGCCATCCGCGCCTTCGCTCCGGCGCCGAAGCCCGTCCGCCCTCGTCCAGCCAGCGCGCCGTCCTATCCCGCCCATACCGCCGACGACCATCTTGCCGTGCCGGCGGCCAACGCCATGCCGAAGCCGGACATGCGCGCCGCGCCGGCCGCCGCCGTCGAAGAACCGGCGCCGACCCTGTTCGAACCGCCGTCCGTCGAAATCCATTCGCTGGAACCCGCCGTTTTCCACGACAATGCGTCGGACAGCTTTCTGAGCCAGACGCCCGTCGCCATCCAGGCTCCGGTGTTCGCCGCCCCCAGGGCCGACGCCTATGCGCCGGCTGGCTTCGATACCCAGGCGGCCCTCGCCGATACGCACGGCCTGCAGGTCAGCACCGGCGCCCAGATCATCCCCATCCGCCCGGACATCTCGGTCGGCGGCAACGATCCGGTCGAAGCCGCCCTGCTGGCCGAACCGATGGCGGCACCTTCGCCCGCGCCGCAAAGCGACATGGGCGCGGTGATTTCGTCGGCCATGCATTTCGCCGAACTGCCCGTGGCCGAAACGGCGCATGCCCCCGTCGTCGAGGCCCTTCCCGTCGCCGCGCCGCCGGCCGATGTCCACCCGGTGACCGATGACGCCGGCGAAATCCGCCAGGCCGTGCAGACGGCGCTGTCGGTCTGGCCCGACGCCACGCGCGCCATCGCCGCCGACGAACTGAACGTGCGCGTCTCGCACCTTTACTACGACAAGGATCCGGAAAGCGTCCGCGCCTTCCACCTGATCGCCACCGGCGACCTCAGCGCCGCCGCCTCGGCCCTGCAAAGCCATGCCGATGCGCTGGCACAGGCCGGCCGCAACAGCGCCGCCGCCGAGCAATGGCGCATCTACGGCGCCCTGCACATGGGCCGCGACGACGGCAAGGCGATGGTCGCCTACGAAAAGGTGTCCGAGCTCGACCCGGCCGACGCCAATATCCACCTCTACCTGGCGCGCCGTTACCAGATGGCCGGAGATACGTCGAAGATGCTGCCGGTGCTCGGCCGCGCCCTCGGCGTCATCAGCGACCCGCAGACCCGCGCCGAACTGCTGGCGCCCTATGCCGACCTGAAGATGAAGGCCGGCGATGCCCGCGCCGCCGGCGACGCCTTCGAGGAACTGAGCCGCCTGCACGAAACCAGCGCCGCCCTCAAGCCCGACGACGTGGCGTCGCGCTCGGCCCAGGCCATCACCTTGGCCCGGCTGGCCCAGGCGCGCGAAATGCACGGCGCCTACGACCAGGCCGGTCCGCTTTACAAGAAGGCATATCAGGTGTTCGCCGATCTTTCAGCGCGCAAGCCCGAACACGCCGGCCTGCGTTCCATGGCCGACAACGCCCTGAAGGACGCCCAGCGCTTCAACCAGGTTTGAAGCAGCGGGGTGTTCTCCACAGGACGAATGATTTAAGCTCGCGGCATCCCAACGCGAGCTTTTTTCATGCCCAGAATTCCTCCCGCCATCGCCACCATCGGCCTGCTCATCTGTTCCAACCTGTTCATGACGGCGGCCTGGTACGGCCACCTCAAGTTCAAGTTCGAGAAGCTGTGGGTGGTCGTGCTCGTCAGTTGGGGCATCGCCTTCTTCGAATATTGCTTCCAGGTGCCGGCCAACCGCATCGGCTACGGCACCTTTTCCGCCGCCCAGCTCAAGACGATCCAGGAAGTCATTACCTTGAGCGTTTTCGTCATCTTTTCATGGCTCTATCTCGGCGAGCCGCTGAAATGGCAGACGGCGGTCGGCTTCACCCTGATCGCCTGCGGTGCCGCGTTTGTGTTTTACAAAGGTCCGCTGGGGGGCTAGCCGAAATCGAATTGTCTGATATATGGAATAATACAAAACGAAAAAAGTAATCCGGGAAGTCACGCACATGAAACGCCTCATCGCTCCTGTCGCCCTGTTCGGTTTCGCCCTCGTTGTCACCGCCTGCGGCGGAGGGGGTGGCGGTGGCGGCTCTTCCGGTGGCGGAGGCGGGGTGTCCAGCTCGTCCAGCTCCAGCAGTTCATCGAGTTCCTCGTCCAGCTCATCCTCGAGCTCGTCGTCAAGCTCGGGCGCGCTCATCACGCCGGGAACACCGGCCACGGCGACGGTCAGTTTCGAAATCCATTCCGACACCGGCCGCCAGCAAATCTCGCCGCTGATCTACGGCATCAATTCCGGCGACTTCACCAACGCGGCCATCCGTCACCTGACCTTCAACCGCGCCGGCGGCAACCGCATGACCGCCTATAACTGGGAAACCAACGCCTCCAACGCCGGCAACGACTTCTTCAATCAGAACGACAATTTCCTGTCGAGTTCGTCGGTGCCGGGCGCGGCCTTCACCGGCCAGATCCAGGATACGCTCAATGCCGGCGGCGCCTATCTCATGACCATCCCGATGGCGGGTTACGTGGCGGCCGATGAAAACGGCGGCGGCGACGTCAACCAGACACCCGATTTCATCCATACCCGCTTCAACGTCTCGCTGCCGAAGAAGCCGACCGCCTTCACCACCACGCCGGACCTGACCGATCACACGGTTTACGAGGACGAATTCGTCAATCTCCTGAAGGTGAAGTTCCCCACGGCCTTTACCGGCGAGCATGCCAAGATCGGCTTCATGCTCGATAACGAGCCCGACCTGTGGTCATCGACGCACCGCCGCCTGCGCGGCTCGACCGACGCGTCCGAAGGCGCCAAGCTGACCTATGCCGAACTGTTCCAGCGCACCGAGGACTATGCCTCGGCGATCAAGGACGTAGCGCCCAATGCCCTGGTCTTCGGCCCGGCCAGCTATGGCTGGCAGGGTTTCGTCGACCTGCAGGGCGCACCCGATGCGGCCGGCCGCGACTTCATCAGCACCTATCTCGCCGAGATGAAGGCCTACGAGACAGCGCACGGCCGCCGCATCCTCGACGTCCTCGACCTGCACTGGTATCCGGAAGCCACCGGCGGCGGCGTCCGCATCACCGAGAACAACAACACCGACGCCGTGGTCGCCGCCCGCGTCCAGGCGCCGCGCTCGCTCTATGACAGCACCTATACCGAAACGAGCTGGATCACCCAGTTCTCGACCGGCGGCCCGATCAACCTGATCCCGCGCGAAATGGCCAAGATCAATGCCAGCTATCCCGGCACCGGCCTGTCGTTCAGCGAATACAATTACGGCGGCGCCAACCATATCTCGGGCGGCGTGGCCGAAGCCGACGTCCTCGGCATCTTCGGCCGCGAAGGCGTCTTCGCCGCCAACGAATGGCCGCTGCAATCGAGCGAACCGTTCATCCTGGGCGGCTTCGCCATGTACCGCAATTTCGACGGCGCCGGCGGGGCCTTCGGCGACACCTCGATCGACGCCACGACCAGCGACGGTTCAGGCACGGCCATCTATGCCTCGATCGACGCCGCCCATCCCGAACGCGTCGTCATCGTGATGATCAACCGCACCAACGCTTCGGTCACCACCGGCGCGCGGGTCTGGGAAACGGCCGCCTATACCACGGGCCACGTCTACCAGCTTGCCGGCGCCACCGCGACGCCGCAGGACAAGGGCACGGTGGCGGTGTCGGGCAATGCCTTCAACATGACCCTGCCCGCCTACAGCGTGACGACAGTGGTGCTGGGGTCGTAACGTCGTTCTGCCGGTAATCGTTGACAGCTTCCGCCACGCCTGACAGCGTTCGCCCTTCTGGGTTTGAGGGCGAACGATGACGGACACGGAAAACATGGCGGATACTGCAACGGCTGCCGAACGCCCGCGGCCGCGGCTTACCGCCTTGGCCCTGCTTCTGGCGGCATGGATCCTGACGGCCAACATCGCCTTCTTCTGGACGATTTCAGGCGCCGTCCCGGCCGGTGCGCTGGGCTTTTCCGCCGATCATTGCACAATGGACCGCTGGTGCCAGGTCACGCGTACCCGGACCGGCCAGCCGGCCGAAAAGGCCGGCATTGTCGCTGGCGATCTTGTTCGTTTCGAGTCGCCTTTGGCTGACTATCGGTCGATGATGCACGTGACGCTACCCGGCGATCCCGTTGCCCTTGAGGTGCGGCATGGCGCGCAGAGCCAGCGCCTGATCATGACGGTCCAGGCCTTTCCGTGGACCGGAAACAACAACATGGCTCTGCAGTTGTCCGACATAGCGCTCGACATCACCAGCACGCTCGCCACGCTGGTCGGCGCGATCGTTGTCATGCGAAACCGCGGACGCCTGTCATTGCTGCTGCTGGGCCTGGCGATGATCTGCTCCCAGAGCGGCGGGGCCTCCATTCCTTTCTGGTGGTGGGAAGGCTTGCCGTTCCGGCTGTTGATGGCGGTCGCCAATGCGATGATCCTGTTGAGCGCGCCACTCTTCTATGCTTTCGCCCGGCAATACCGGCGCGAAGATGGCGATCGCGAAAGCCCGGTCATGGTTGCTGTGTACTGGACCTATACGGCCGTTGTGATGGCCTGGTTCGTGGTTTCGGAAGGCCTGAACCAGACCGGACATGGCCGGCTTATCGCCGATGCCGGTGGCATGACCAGCCTGGGCCTGACCAGCCTGGGCTTCCTGATGAGCCTGGCTGTCCTGGCGCAAGGCTGGCGGCGCGCGGCAGCGGAACAACGCCGGCGCTACGCCTACATGGTGCCAGCGGTGGCCCTGCTGGCCACGACCCAGGTCTTCGGTCTTTGGATCAGCTTGAGCAACCAGTGGAACCCGTCCAATCCGCTGGTCATGGCCATGAACATCCTGCCGCTGGCCGGCGTGCTGCTGCTGATGTACGCGGTCCTGCGCCACCGGGTCATCGATCTGGGCTTCGCGGTCAACCAGACCCTGATCTACGGCGTGGTGTCGTTCGTTATCCTGCTGGCCTTCGGCCTGGCGGAATGGGGCATCGAAAAGGTCATGCCCACCTCATGGCGTGAGCACATGGAAGCCAACGCCATCATCAGCGCCGGCATCGCGCTGTGCATCTTCCTGGTCTTCCACCGCATCCGTGACGTCGTCGAGCACGTCATCGAAGGCCTGTTCTTCCATAAGTGGCGGCAGAACGAGGCGCATCTCGGCCGCTTTGTCAAACAGGCGGCGCATATCCTGAAGCCGGAAGCCCTGAAGGCTGCCGCGGTCGCCGAATTCGCCCGCTTCTCCGGCGGCGCGGAGACGGCGATCTATCGCGCCGCCGGCACCACCTATCTCCGTGATGCCGGGACGATCAAGGGTCTTGAAGCAATGCTGGATGCCGACGCCCTGGCCCTGGTCGCCCTGCGCGCCGAAGGCAAGCCTTTGTTCGCCGAGGACGCCGCGCCGCTCAACGCCGCCCTTGTCCTGCCGATGATCCAGCGCAACGACCTGACCGGGTTCATCGTCCTGGGCCCAAAGCCCGGCGAAGGCGCCTACCGGCCGGACGAGCGCGCCGCCCTGGCCCAGGCGGCCTACCAGATCGGCCTCGACCTCCACGCCCTGCGCATCGAGGAACTTGAGCAAACGACGGCGGAACTCGGCGCCCAGCTCAAACTGGCGCTCAAGCTCGCCTGAGCCAACCTTACTACTATTTAATGATATATACCTTGCATCGAAAGGTAGCTTGTTATATCCCGTGAACAAGCGCCGGACCCACCCGATGCGAGGAACCCTATGCCCGAAACCATAGACATCCAGTTGAAGAAAGGCGTGCTCGGCCTGTGCGTGCTGGCCCTGCTGGCCCACCGCGAAAGCTACGCCTACGAGATCGCCTCGCACATGGCCGAAGCCATCGGCATGGGCGAAGGCACGATCTATCCCCTGATGCGCCGCATGCAGTCCGACGGCCTGGTCTCGACCTACCTGGTCGAAAGCCCCGCCGGCCCGTCGCGCAAATATTACCGCCTGACGCCGGCGGGCCAGCAGGCGCTCAACGCCCAGGCGACCGAGTGGCGCGGCTTTGCCCGCGCGGTCGACGGCCTGCTCGACACGCCCAAGGAGGCTTGATCCATGACCCGTAATGAATTCATCGACCGCCTGCGCAAGGGTCTGGCCGGACTGCCGCCGGCCACCGTGGCCGATTTCGTCGCCGACTACGAAGCCCACTTCAGCGACGCGGCGGAAGCCGGCCGCAACGAAGCCGAAGTCGCCGCCGCCCTTGGCAATCCCGACCGCCTGGCCCGCGAACTGCGCGCCGAAGCCGGCGTGAAAAGCTGGGAGACCGCCCGGACGCCGTCCTCGGCCGTCGGCGCCATCATCGCCATCCTCGGCCTCGGCGCCCTCGATATCCTGGTGCTGCTGCCGATCCTGGGCGGCGTCATCGGCACGCTGATCGGCGTTTTCAGCGCCGCCATCGGCATCTTCATCGCCGGCGGCGTCGTCTTCGCCGTCGGTCCGTTCACCGGCCTGCCCGGCGGCTGGGCCGCGGCCCTGCTCGGCGGCCTCGGCCTGATGGCGGGCGCCGCCGCTGTCGGCACCCTGACCACCGCCCTCACCGTCTGGCTGGTCAACGGCGTCGTCTGGTACGCCCGCCTGCACTACCGCGTGCTCAAGCCCGCCCTAGATGCCTAAAGACTCGGGAGCAATAGTCATGATCCGCAACCTGTTTATCTTCACCGGCATCGCCGCCGTCGTCTCGATCGCCTGCCTGTGCGGCGCCGCCGGTGTCGTCAGCCACGACCTCGGCGACCACGGCTGGCAATGGAGCATGGTCAAGGACGGCAACCACGTCCATTTCCAGAAGGCCGCCGCGGCCGCCGATCCTTCGGTTTCCCGCGACCTGACCTGGGACGGCGGCGACACCCTGGTGCTCGACGTGCCGGCCGATGTCACCTTCACGCAGGGCAAGACCGCCTCGGTCACCGTCACCGGACCGTCGTCCCTGGTCGACCGGGTGCGCCTCAGCGATGGTCGCCTGACCTATACCGACGGCCCCGACCGCAAGGAGGTGGTCAATTTCAGCATCGGCCCCAACGGCATCGACGCCCGTGAAGACTCCGACACGCTGAAGATCAGCATTGTCGCCCCTTCGGTGACTACCTTCAACGCCGCCGGCGACGGCGACCTGACCGTCCGCGACTTCGACCAGCCGAACCTGGAGCTGAACCTGTCAGGCGACGGCGATGTCACCATTTCCGGCGTCACCAAGGCCCTGAAGGTCAGTTCTTCGGGCGACGGCGATGCCGATCTGGGCGGCTTGCGCGCCGGCGATGCCGATATCGACCTGAGCAGCGACGGCGATGTCACCGCCGCGCCCACCGGCAAGGTCAATGTCAGCGTGTCCGGCGACGGCGACGCCAACCTGACCACCAACCCGGCCTCGCTCAGCACCCATACCTCGGGCAACGGCGAGATCCATGGCCCCGACAGCGATGATGACGACGATGACGATCATGACGCCCACGGCAGCGTCAATCTCAGCCTTTCCGGCAGCGGCAGCGTGAATTAGGCGCTCACCCTGTCCTGCCTCAAGGCGCCGGCGGCTCAGGCTGCCGGCGCTTTTTCCGTTGCGGGCTTGCGGTGCAGCAGACGCGCCAGCAGCATCATCGGCGGAATAAGGAGCCAGCAGAAACGCGACAGGTCCAGGTGATCGGTCCCCGCCAGCACGGCGCCAACGGCAAAGGCGATGCCGGGCCCCACCGACTGGATGAGGCGGCCCAGCCGGTCGAGCCCTGTCATCCCGCCCAGCAGGACGCCGGCATTGCGCGACACCACGAACATCATAACGGTCAGGGCGAACGAGGCGGCGGCATTGATGCCCCAGTACAGCACCCACGACGCCGGATTGGCGATGTGCTGGCCCAGCACGGCGGCGGCAAACGGCACCAGGGTCACGGTCAGCAGGAAAACCAGGTTGCAGACGGCGGTCGGCCAGTCGAAGCGATGCAGCGAACGCGTCACCCGCATGTGCACCGACCACCACAGGCCGACGATGGCGAAGCTGACCAGATAGGCGAACAGCGTGCGCGGCAGTTCCGACTCACCCAGGGCCTGCCACAGGGCCGCAGCGCTCGCCATGGTCTTGAGCGGATCGTCGTGCAGGATCGGCGCCTGCAGTTCCAGCACCATGATGGTCAGCACGATGGCGAAGACGGCGTCGGAAAAAAACAGCATACGGTCGACCATGCGGCCGTCCGCCCCCGGTGCCTGGCTTTCGTGATGCGACATAACCTGTGCCTCCCCATTGCTCGATGCGAACTATGGCGCGCTTCATCACCTTGTCAATTCGCCAACGCAAGGGTTAACACAATCGCTGACTCAGACCTTACATCCGGCGCGTGCATATAACAGCGCGATTTTGCAGCGCTTTCCCTATCCTTGTGGCCAGCCCAGCCTCCGAGGAGAACCGTCATGGTCACCTATACCAACAACCAGGCGCCCGCACCGGCGCCATCCGACAACAGCGGCACCAATGCCGCCCTGGTCATCCTGGCCTTCGTCATCATCGCCGCCATCGTGGTCGGCGCTATCTATTTCATGAACAATCCGGTGCAGAACACCAACACCACGACCAGCGTCGACCGCACGGTCAGCCGCATCGAGCAGGTGCCGGCCCAGACCGGCCAGGCGATTTCCAGCGCCGTCAGCCAGCCGGACAACGCCGCCAATCCGCCGGCCGTCACGCCCGACGCCAATCCGCAACCGGCGCCGGCACCGGCCACGACGACCGCGCCGCAGTAAGCTTCGCCTCAAGCCAGATCAAAAAAACGCCGGCCTGGGTTCAGGCCGGCGTTTTGACGTCAGTACAGCGTGGCGAAAGCCGACGCCTCAAAGGGTTTCAGTTCGTCGTGACGGTCGTCGCGCACCTTGGCCACCCATTGCGGGTCGTTGAGGATGGCGCGGCCGACCGCCACCAGGTCGAAGTCGCCGCGATCAAGCCGGCGCAGCAGTTCGTCCAGCGATTGCGGCTGCGACGACGCGCCGCCGAACGCCGCGATGAATTCGCCGTTCAGCCCGACCGAGCCGACCGTGATCGTAGGCCTGCCGGTCACCTTCTTGGCCCAGCCGGCGAAGTTGAGATCGCTGCCTTCGAACTCCGGCTCCCAGAAGCGGCGCTGCGAACAATGCAGCATGTCGGCGCCGGCGTCGACCAGCGGCTGCAGCCAGGCTTCCAGCTCGGCCGGATTGGCGGCCAGCTTGTTGTCCCAATGCCCGCCTTTCCATTGCGACAGGCGGATGACGATGGGGAAATCCGGCCCTACGGCGTCGCGGGCGGCCTTCAGCACCTCGACGGCGAAGCGGGTGCGCTCACCGATGGTGGCCCCGCCCCATTTGTCCTCGCGCCGGTTGGTGTGCGCCCAGAAGAATTCGTCGATCAGGTAGCCGTGGGCGCCGTGCAGTTCGATGGCGTCGAAGCCCAGCCGTTTGGCGTCGCCGGCCGCCTTGCCAAAAGCGGCGATGGTGTCGGCGATATCGGCCTCGCTCATCGCTTCGCCGACCGGCTCGTCGCTGAGGCTGACGCCCGATGGCGTATCCATCGGCGTCGGCCGCCAGGCGGGGTTGCGCCCGAAGGCGGCGCCGGTATGCCAGATCTGCGGCGCGATGTGGCCGCCGGCGGCATGAACGGCCTCGACCACCTTGGCCCAGCCGGTCAGGCCTTCACCATGGATATTGGGGATATTGGCCTCGTTCTTCGACGCCGGCCGGTCGATCACCGTGCCTTCGGTCAGGATCAGTCCGGTGCCAGCTTCGGCGCGGCGACGGTAATAATCGACCACGCCCTGATCCGGCACCCCGCCCGGCGAAAAGTTGCGCGTCATCGGCGCCATGACGATGCGGTTATCAAGATTGAGCGACTTGAGCGCGAACGGCGAAAACAGGCTGGTGTGGGACATGGGGAGGCCTTTGTTGATCCGCATCCGACATGGTTACGGTTGCCCAAGCCGTCAAGGCACTGAAGCTCACATCGGCTGATAAATCAGGCGCAGGGTTTCGTCGTCGAGTTGCTCGCTCGACACCAGGCGCAGCGGCGGCCGGGCCGCGTGGAAGAACGGCTTGCCCTGGCCGAGGACAAACGGCCGCAGCACAAGCTGATATTCATCGATCAGGCCCAACGCGGTCATCAGTCCGGCGATCTGCGGACCCGAGACACTGATCGTGCCCTCGGTTCGGTCTTTCACCGCCCGCACCTGCGCCTCGATATCGCCGGCGATGAGCGTGGCGTTCGGGCCAACCGATGTCAGCGTGCTCGAAACGACCCATTTGGGCAGTTTGCGCCAGGCGCTGGCAAATTCGCGGAGGGCATCGCTCCATTCCGGATGATCGTCGTCCCAGTAGCGCATGACCTCGTACATGCGCCGGCCATAGATGGCGCCGGAGCTGCGGCCGACCGCTTCGATCCAGTAGCGAAATAGCTCGGGGCCGGGCGGCGGCATGACCAGGGTGCCACCGAGATCGTCGACATAGCCGTCGAGCGAAACGTTCATCCCCAGAATCAGTTTGGCCATGACAAATCCCTTTGAAAAAGCGCCACAAGGAGGGCATCGGCTGCTGCAATCTTCTCGGCAACAAGAGGCTTTTGCTCTGGTCGCGGCGGCTTGTCGCCCAGGCTATCGGCAATCAGCCTGTCCAGGGCCGGCGACCTTGGCATGAGGTCGTGTTCGCCCGCATCGCGTTTCGCGGCAAATAGAGCGGCCATGGTGGAGATAATTGGCTCGTCCGGCATGAGACCGCCAACCAGCGAGGCCACGTCCATGGGCGGCAGGTCGCGGCGAACACGCAGCCAGTTCAGCATCAGTGCTGGGCGCAGGGCATAGCAATAGCGCTTGACCTTCACCTCGGTATCGCCTGCCATCTGCGTCCACGCCGCCCGCGCCAGGCGGTCATAGTGGTAAAGATAGACATCGCGGTCCACCGCTTCGGACACAAACGCGTCCATCCGCGCCACATCGGCGGCGTCTTCACCGTAGCGGATCGGCGAATGCAGCCATTCGTGCAGGATCGGATTGGATTTCAGGCCGAGCCGCAAAGCCTTGCGCACATCCCAGCCGTTCAGATCGAGTGGTACGCCAAGCACGGGATCATCGACCGTCGGCGTTTCGATGACATCGCGGTGCTCGACGACCGACAAATAATCAGCCTCACGCCGAGCATAGACGAAGCGGACATCATAGTCGCTGTCGGCGGAAGGAAATCCCCAGGCGCGGCTGCCGGATTCGATAGCAAACAGGATGTGTACGCCCTCGGTCCGCGCCAATGTCTCAAGACACGCCGTGATGTAGGCATGGGCTTCCGCGCTTACAGACGACGGCAGGATCATCACAGCTCTCCCCGTACGATACGCATGTGAAGATCGGCGATGAAATCGTCGGCCAAGCCTTCCTTGGCTGTTTCCGGCAGGTCCGAGTTTTCCACAGCGCTTTCGACCTCTGCCAGCAGTTGCTCGATTTCGTCGCTCACCGCGTCGTAGCTGAGCTGGCCGTGGCGGATCGCCAGCAGGTGCGCGGCGTTTGGCCGAGGGAAGGTCACGCGCCGCGTCGTCAGGAACTCCACGGCCTGGCCAGCGATGCGCACAGCGTGCATCATGGCCTTCCAGTCAACGCCCTGCTGGCTTTCGGCCATGCGCGTGCGTTCGCCAAATTCGTCGAACAGCTTCTGCGCCATGGCGCGCGCCGCCTTAATCGATGCCGAAACGATCGCTTTCTTGCCGGCAATATCGAAATAGACGGCACTGCCGCCATTGGCATTGGGCAGTTCGACCAAGGCCAGAAGCTCACTGCCGACGCACATAGCCTCCACCTCAGCTTGCGCCTCGCTAAGGCGGGCATTGCCGCCATACCGTAGCTCCGCCGCGATCAGGCCATCCAGCGCCAGCCGCACCGCCGCCAGCCGCGTGCCTTTGACGGCGTATTTCTGTGTCTGCTGGCGGCAGTAACTGATAAAGGCAGTTGAACGGCGGCTGAACAGGCGCGGTGCCAGCGCCTGGATATCACGCCACAATGGATCGGGCGCCTTTATCATGACGGTGTCTGGTGAGAACAGGATATCCAGCGCCACGGTCTGGCCATCGGCCAGAAGTTGCAGGAATTTGGCCGGACTGTACGCCTCGAAGTCGATATCGTCGGCTGTGTTCTTTTCGCCCGGCACCTTCGCCCGGATGCGGGTGACCGACGGCCTCACCCGCTGCAACAGAATGTCGCGCTCCGTCGGCAGATAGACGGCCTTGATGTCGAGATCAGACTGCGGAGTCGCCGTACCGTAGAGGTGCGAGCCGAACCTGATCTCGACGATCGTGCGCACTACCGGCTGAACTTCTGGAACTTGATCCGGTGCGGGATCAGGCTATCCGTGCCCAACCGCCGCTTCTTGTCCTCTTCGTACATTTCGAAATTGCCCTCGAACCATTCGACGTGGCTGTCGCCTTCGAAGGCCAGGATGTGGGTCGCCAGACGGTCGAGGAACCAGCGGTCGTGGGAGATGACAACGGCGCAGCCGGCGAACTCTTCCAGCGCCTCTTCCAGCGCCTGCAAGGTTTCGATATCCAAATCGTTGGTCGGTTCATCGAGCAGGATGACATTGCCGCCGGCGGCAAGGGTCTTGGCCAGGTGGACGCGGTTGCGTTCACCACCGGACAGCAGGCCGACCTTTTTCTGCTGGTCGCCACCCTTGAAATTGAAGCCGCCGACATAGGCGCGCGAATTGATTTCCTTCTTGCCGACCAGCATGATGTCGGTGCCGCCGGAAATCGCCTGCCAGACGGTGTCTTCCGGCTTGAGGTCGTCGCGCGACTGATCGACATAGGCCAGCTTCACCGTTTCGCCGAGGCGCACTGTGCCGGAATCCGGCTTTTCCTGGCCGGTGATCAGCTTGAACAGGGTCGACTTGCCGGCGCCGTTGGGGCCGATGACGCCGACGATGCCGTTGGGCGGCAGCTTGAACGACAGGCCTTTGAACAGCACCTTGTCGCCATATTCCTTTTCGAGATCCGTGACCTCCAGAACCAGGTTGCCGAGACGCGGCCCGGGCGGAATCTGGATGGTGGCGAAGCTTTGCGCCTGGCGCGAATTTTCCTGTTCGCGCACCATGTCCTCGTAAGCCGCAAGACGCGCCTTGGACTTCGACTGGCGGGCCTTGGCGCCGGAACGCACCCATTCCAGTTCCTTGGTCAGCGCGCGCTGGCGGGCTTCGGATTCCGACTGCTCCTGCACGACGCGTTTCTGCTTCTGTTCCAGCCAGCCGGAATAGTTGCCTTCGTAGGGAACGCCCTTGCCGCGGTCGAGTTCCAGGGTCCACTTGGTGACCTGGTCGAGGAAGTAACGATCGTGAGTGACGAGGATGACGCAGCCGGGGAAGTTTTCCAGGTGGTGCTGAAGCCACGCCACCGATTCGGCGTCGAGGTGGTTGGTCGGTTCGTCGAGCAGCAGCATGTCGGGCTTGCTGAGCAGCAGGCGGGCCAGGGCGACGCGGCGCTTTTCACCGCCCGACAGCTTGGTCACGCCCGAATCGTTGGGCGGGCAGCGCAGGGCGTCCATGGCCATTTCGATACGCGAGTCGATGTCCCACAGATCGCCGGCGTCGATCTTTTCCTGCAGGCTGTTCATCTCGTCCATCAGCTCGTCGGAATACTCTTCCCCCATGAGCCCGGCGACTTCGTTATAGCGGTCGAATATCCGCTTTTCCTCGCACCACGAGATGACGTTTTCCCAGACATTCTTGGTATCGTCGAGGTGCGGCTCCTGCTCCAGGTAGCCCATCTTGGTGCCATCGGCGGCCTTGGCCTCGCCGGAAAACTCCTTGTCCATCCCGGCCATGATCTTCAGCAGGGTCGACTTGCCCGAGCCGTTGACCCCGACCACGCCGATCTTGGCGTCGGAATAGAAGGAGAGCCAGATGTTCTCGAAAACCTTCTTGCCGCCGGGATAGATCTTGGTCAGGCCCTGCATCTGGAAAATATATTGCTGCGCCATGTCCGGAAGACCTCTTTTGCGGTAGCTAAAATTGAATGGGGCGATGTAGCCGAGGGGCGCTTGAATCGCAAGGCGCGAGGCGAAATTGGCCGATTACATTTTCCTGATGCATGGCGGCGACACCGCCAGCGATTGGCCCCCTATCGCAGAGCCGGTCGCCAGGAGCGTGATGCGCAGCGGCAGCGCCATCGGCGACGGCGCCTGCGTGCGCAAGGATAGCCCTGCGGCGGAGAATATAACCGATTATATAAAGGGTTATATAAAGGACGAGGCCGGTGGCGTGATCGAAGTTCGTGAACCGCCGATCGGTGCTGGCAACTAGGCCGCGAACACCGCGTTCATGATCTTCTCAAGCGCCTGACGATCGGTCTCGTCGAAATTGTCGAAGCGCTCGGAATCGACGTCGAATACGGCGATCACATGGCCGTCCGTATCGAAAACCGGGACGACGATCTCCGAATTGGAGCGGGAATCGCAGGCGATATGCCCCGGAAAGGCGTGGACATCGGCGACGATCTGAGTCGTGCGCGTGGCGGCAGCCGTGCCGCACACGCCCCGCCCGAAGGCGATGCGCAGGCACCCCAGCGTGCCGTTATAGGGCCCGACCACCAGCTCATCGATGCCCGCCGCCTGCTTGACCTCGTCGACGATATAGAAGCCGGTCCAGAACCAGCTTTCGAAGGCACCGGCCAACAGCGAGGTCACCGTGGCCATCCGGGCGACACGATTGGGCTCGCCGTCGAGGACCGCCAGTATGTCCCGGGTAATCTCTTGATAAATCTCAGCTTTGCCAAGTCCTGCCAAAGGCGTCAGCGCCACGTCATCCATACTCTTTACTCCTGAGGCGTGCATTTCACTCGCCGCGGCTGTCCCACGGACGCGCCTGGCGCGAAACACGGCGTTAAGGTTTCTTGTTAACACTTTTCACTGGCCAAGCCAGCGCTTTTGACGCATGATACAGGTTGGTGGGGGGTATGCCCACATCTGGGGTTATGATTCATATTGCCGCCTTATGTTTCGGAGCGGCAATCTGGCAACGCTTTCAGAGTTTGACGCGGCCAAGGGGGGGCCAAAGCTTGACAGTCTTCATAATCCTCAACAGAACATTTATTAACCATATTTACGCCGACTTTGTCGGAGCGATAGCTGATGTCGGAATGTGACCAGAGGGGATCGGTCGCGCGCGCCGTAGGCCGCGCGGGCCGGGTCTTGGCCAAGCACGGGGGTGCCGTCCGGGTATGGACGACGCTCGTCGTCAGCGTCTGTGCCCTTCCCCTGCTGTCGGCGTGCGACGACTGGGGTGTTCACTGGTGGCATGCCGCCGGCGACGGCGGCATCGAAGGCTACCATGCCTGCCCGCGTCCGCCCGACATGTTCCAGATGCAGGGCTTCAACGGCCAGGAAAAGGAAATCCGTTATTACCGGCACAACGCCTTCAATAACGACTTCTTCTCCCAGCTCGAACTGGCCAATCGCTACAAGGCGATCAACGCGTCGGACAAGAATATCGAAGATCCGATCGAATCGTCGGTGTGGCTGGTCCTGGCCCTGACCAATCCCGACGGCTACGCGCCGATGAGCCGCGCCATGGATCCGCGCGGCGGCATCGTCGCCTCGCGCTACGACAAGTGCCGGCAATGGGAACGCGCCCGCGCCTACCGCATGCTGGAAGACAATCTGTCAATGATGGATTCATCCGAGCGCGACAAGGTCCGCGACCGCGTCATCTACATCCTGTCGACCCAGGGCGCCGAAGGCTTCCGCACGCTGGGCCGCCTGTACGACGACCAGTACGGCCCGATGGGTGAAAACGCCGACAATCCCCAGGCCATCCGGGCGATGATGCACAATCTGGAGGACGGCCGCCCGAACGTGCGCAGCCTGTTCGAACGCAGCGACGTCGACGCCTATCTGTATAATTACAAGGCGATGGAAACCGGCGACGTCGGCGCCTACGTCCTGCTCAAGGACTTCGAGCACTCCAAGGGCGACCGCCAGCGTTATGCCTCGTTCGTCGAGGCCAAGGCCAAGCGCTGGGTGGCACCGTACGAGCTCTATCCGCCCGAGGCCCCGTCGGGCGGCGTGCCGCATTCCGACGAATCGCGCTTCGACGACGCCACGCTGTACGCCCAGACGCGCATGGACGAACTGCCGTTCGTGCACGTCGACCACGCCTTGATCTATCTCAACCTGATGCACGCCGACTGCCCCGACGCCAATGCGGTGCCGAAGCAGACGATCGACGGCCTGCGCGCCATGATCGGCATGCCGCTCGGCGACCGCCTGACCAACATGGATCGCGTCCGCGCCATCCAGTTGGCCGCCATGAACGGCGACGCCCATTCGCAGTTGGTGCTGGCGGTGATGTACTCCGAAGGCGTCGGCGTGGCGGTCGACTATGCCCGCGCCTTCTACTGGTACCAGCAGGCCGAGAAGCAGGGCTCGCCCGAGGCGCGCTACGCCATGTCGACCTATTTCGACCTGGGCCTGGCCGGTGTCGCCGATCAGGACAAGGCCGAGTCGGTGGTGATGCAGCTCGATTCGGCCCTGGCCGGGTTCAAGCCGTCGGCGACGCGGTTGCAGGCGGTCCTGGCCCAGGTATCGCGTAACCCCGGCAGCTAGTTCGGCCGGACCGGCCGCGGCGCAGGGCTTTATGAATGCAATTTTGTGCCCGAACCTTACGAGGAGACGGCTTGGGGAACGAAAGCATGTGGAAGCGTAACGACCATTCCGATCCATCCGCGCCGCGGGCCCGCACCGGCCTGGCGGGGATGACGCTTGCCGTGCTCCTGGCCCTGCCGATGATGGCGCTGAACGCCGCGCCCGCCTCGGCCGATCCGTTCCAGACGCGCGGCTTCAACGACGCCCGCGTCAGCGCGTCGATTCGCCCCTGCTTCGGCATGCTGCTCGGCCCGGAAATGCATACCTGCGGCTATCGCCACGAAGGTCCGCGTTACGGCTATTACGGCGGCGGTGTCGGCGGCCGTTACGATGCCTCGGTCGACTGCGACCGCGCCCATCCCGGCTATGTCGAGGAAGTCGCCGCCCGCATCCGCGACGGTGGCGTGCTGTACCTCAAGGCCCATACACGCTCGTGCGTCGTCAGCCTGACGATCAACCGTTCGATCACCATCGTCGGCGAAGGCTATGGCGCCAACCAGATCCCGGTGATTGTCGCGCCCGACGACGAGGCCTGCATTACCGTCAAGCCATCGGCGACGCGCGTCATCCTCAAGAACCTGTACATCTCGTCGCCGCGCGGCGACGAATCGGATTGCATCGTCTCGACCAATTCCGAGGTGACGATCCAGGGTACGGAAATCCGCTACCAGGGCAATCAGTCGGCGATCCGCGCCAATGGCGGCCGTATCAACCTGATCGAAGGCTCGCACGTCATCGCCAAGACGCGGACCTACGCCGTCAACGTCTCCAAGGTCAGCCTGCTGGCCGAGGATTCGGAGATCGCCTCGACGGTCAGCGGCATCCGCGCCGACCTGACCGGCGACTCGCAGATCCACGGCGTGACGCTGCAGCAACTGGCCGACTGGCACGGTTTCGACCGTGGCAAAGGAGGCGCCGGCCTCGACATCAAGATGGTCGACAGCGACGCCATCGTGAACCTCAGCGACCTGACCATCGCCTTTTTCCCCGACGGCGTGCTGCTGGACGGCGGCGGCGAAGGCCTGCTGTCGCACAGCCTGATCCGCGGCGCCACGCACGGCGTGACCAGTTGGCTGGAACGGACGCGCATCATCGAAAACACCATCATCGCCGACGAAATCGGCGTCGAGGTCAAGCAGGGGACGACCTATATCGGCCGCAACGAGATCGCCGGCGTCAGCACGGCCGGCCTCTATGCCGCGGCAGGCAAGGGCGCCATTCGCGCCGTCGACAACAAGGTCGATCCGTCGAGCCGCGGCTGCGAAGCCCTGCAATGGGGCGCCATCGATCCGGCCGAACGGCATTGTACGCCGTGGTATCGCGGCTCGGACTTCGACGTGCCGGGCGACGCCGCCGACCAGTATATGTTCGACCACTTCTGGCCGTCGACCTATTACGAATCGATCGCGCCGCACCCGACGGCCAAGGACGGCCCGGCGGCACCGCTGGCCGCTGCGGCGCCCGCCGGCGCCGATACGGCGCCGACCGCCCTGCCCGCGCCGCTGAAGCCGGCGCCCGACGTAACGACGGCGGTCATGGCCGGCGGCAAGGTCGGGGTCAAAAGCAAGGACGCCGGAAAGATCGTCTCCGTTCATTGACGATCGCCCCCCACAGACAGACATAAGAAAACCCCGGCTGAAACAGCCGGGGTTTTTCGTATCTGATTTCGACCGAGTGGCTCTTAGTACTCGTCGTCGCGGCGGCGGCTACCCGAGGAATGCTCACCGTCGTAAACTTCATGGCCCAGAACGGCGCCCGTCGCCGCACCGGCGGCCGCACCCTTGGCGTCCTTGGTGACCGCCGCGCCGACGGCAGCACCGATCGCCGCGCCGACCGTCATGTCTTCCCCCTTGTGCGAGTCGGCCCAGGTGGTGACCAGCGAACCGCCGATGACCGCGCCTTCCGCCGCACCCTTGCCGTTCTTGGTGACCAAGGCGCCGGTGATGGCGCCAGCCGTCGCGCCGATCAGCACCGGATTGACGCCGCCGCGGCCCGGCTCGACACCGACCGGACCGAAGGCCGGCGAACAGATGTAGCCCGAACGCGCATCGCTGCGCGTCGCCGTATCGGCGCCGACCGTGGCGCCGGCGCGGCGCGAATCGACGCGGCGCACCGAAAGCGTGCTCTGCGTGCCGTTGGCGTCGACGTGGGTTTCGGTACCGGTTGAGGAATCGAAGACCATGATTTGCGGCGCATAGTCCGAAGCGGCGTAGTGGCAAGCTTCGTCAGCGCCACTCGCCGTCACGGCCACAGGCTTGGGAACCACCGTCGTACAAGCCGAACCCGCCAGGGCGGTGCTCAGGACAAGGCCGGTCAGGAGCCTCTTCGACGTCTTCATGGATTCCCCCAAAACATGGTTAACAAAGCATAATCGCACACTTTCCGGCGCAAAAAAAGCCTTGAATCCATAAGGCGCGAAATCCGTTACATTTGTGCAGCGCCTGGGTATGCGCCCGCCAAATGCCGGTGCGTCCGGGGCCCCGCGTTCGGTGTGCCGGTAACAACCACGGCGAGCCCCCTCGCCGCAGCCCTTACATCCCCAGCGCTTCGAACTCTTCGTCACTGATCTCGTAATTGCCGTAGACCGCCTGGACGTCGTCGTCGTCGTTCAGCATGTCGATCAGCTTCATCAGCGTGCGCACGCTGTCGCCCGTGACGGGATTGGTCGATTGCGGCTTCCAGACGATGTTGGTCGCCTGGGGATCGCCCAGAATCTTGGTCAGGTTTTCCGCGACTTCGCCCAGGTCTTCGAACGCCGTGTAGATGATGTGGCCGCCCTCGTCCTCATCGCCGTCGCCGGGATTGGTTTCGACGTCAGACGCGCCGGCCTCGATCGCCGCCTCGAAGATCTTGTCGGCGGTGCCGGCCTTCAGCGGATACTTGATCTCGCCCAGGCGGTCGAACATGAAGCTGACCGAGCCCGTATCGGCCAGCTGGCCGCCGAACTTGGTGAAATAGCTGCGCACATTGCCGGCCGAACGGTTGCGGTTATCGGTCAGCACTTCGACGATCAGGCCGATGCCGCCGGGCGCGCGGCCTTCGTAGCGCACCTCTTCCATGTTGTCGGCCTCGCCCGAGGCGCCCTTCTTGATGGCGCGCTCGATATTGTCCTTGGGCATGGATTCAGCCTTGGCCATGGACACGGCCAGGCGCAGGCGCGAGTTCATCGCCGGATCGGGCATGCCCATCTTGGCGGCGACGGTGATGTCGCGCGACAGCTTGGAAAACAGCTTGGACCGCACGGCGTCGGCGCGGCCCTTCTTGTGCATGATGTTCTTGAATTT
>FTDB01000678.1_pt1 | contig 89473 bp, 54 predicted proteins | sample 1639741 | NCBI WGS metagenome assembly FTDB01 (sample SAMEA3914869, study PRJEB12502) | metagenome | biome: forest; material: soil | place: USA | collected 2012-03-12 | depth 0.1 m | reverse complement strand
ACGGCGGCCAGGGCGGCGCTGGCGACAGCGCCCTTGAGGAGAAAACGGCGGGAGGGATTGAATGTGGTCATGGTTAACTCCTGTAGCTCAACTTTTATGGGAAAGGAACCAGGCGTAAAGCGCCGGATTCGCGTAAGTTTCGTCCCAGGCGTTATGATTGCCGCCGGGATAGATGGTGTAGGTGACGTCGACGCCGCAGGCCTTGGCCTGATCGACGATGGCCTGTTCATCGGCGATCGGGACGACGTCATCGACCTCGCCGTGGAAGGCCCAGATGTGGTCGCCTTTCAGCGTGCACGGGGTCTTGAGATTCGAATAACCGGAGACGGGCGCTATGGCCGCGAACAGCCGCGGATAGGCCATGGCGAAATCCCAGGAACCCCCTCCCCCCAGCGACAGGCCGGTCAAGTAGACGCGGTGTTTATCGACCGGCAGGCGCATTTCGACCGTATCGAGCCAATATTTCAGGCGCTGCGGGTCCCATTCCTCGTCGCGCGGCTGTTGCGGGGCGATGATGATGAACGGAAAGTCGGCGTGATCCTTCGCATACTGCCACGGCCCCGGCCCCATCACGGTGGCCGGGTCGTCGCCGGCTTCACCCGAACCATGCAGGAAGATCAGGATCGGCATCTTCTGGCCGTGATAGCCGGGCGGCACCCAGGTCTCGTACTTGATTGACGTGCCGTCGGGCATGGCCACTGCGCCAGGACCCGAGACGACAGGCTGGCGGCCGCCGGCCATGGTGCCGCCCAACGTGGTGCAGCCGGTCAGGGCCAGGAGTATGGCGACGGCAAGGAACGCTTTCATGGCTTTGCCTCCATAATTTTGACAGTGGCCCTGGCGGCGTGGACGGTGAGTTCGCCATCGGCCGACACGGTGGCCGGCTGGCCGTCAACGGTGGCCGAGGCGCCGCCCAGCGCGTTGAGATCTATGACGAAGCCGCCCGGCGGCGCGACCGTGGACTGGTAATCGAGGACGAGCGCGCCTTTGATGTGATGGACGCTCAAGGACAGCTCGCCATAGGGCGTATGCAGCCGGTCGAGGCGGGTTTCGCCCAGCCTGGTCCACTTCGGATCGAAGCCCGACAGCAGGACCATGGCTTGCGTTTCCGGCCGCTCATAGGCGAAGAGATCGAGCGCCGAGCGCATATAGTCGCTTTCGACCCAGCCGTGCGGCAGGTCGCCGATGAAGGTGACATTGCGGCGCGGCACGGCGACGACCTCGGCCCATTCGTGCCAGGCGGGCATGGCCTGGTCGTTGAAGAGGTATTGCAGGGCAGTGCGGGCGCGTTCGGGTTCCTTCAGGCGCAGGAAGACGGCGACGTTGCGCAGTTCGTAAGGCACGTAGGATTTAGGCGTGGTCTGGCGGTCGGTGATCTGCTTCCAGTAGGCATCCCAGGTGTTGCGAGCGAGATCGCCGGGAACGTCGTTGGCGTGGGCGCCGGCGGTCAGGCCCATGGTCGATGAGGTCGGATCGTAATCGCCGCGATCGGCCGAACCGGCCAGGATGTCGAGGTTGTGGTTTTTCGCCGTGGCGACGAGCGAGGCTTTCAACTCGGCGGCGAACTGGTCGGCCTGCTGGGTCAGGAGCTGCGCCGTCGCCTCGTCGCCGACGGCATGGGCCATGATGATGCCGCCGCGATAACCCTTGAGCGCCCAGAAATCGTCCCAGTAGCTATAGGCCGCCTTGTCGAAATAGCCTTCGTGGCCGATCGACGGCGGCATCAGGCCGTAATAGGCGGCGTTTTCGGGGGTCTGGTTTTCCGGGATTCGCGTCGATTGGCGCATGCTTTCCTGATAGGCCAGCGCCGCCTTGACCTTGGGCCAGTATTGCTTGGCCTCGTCGAGGTTCCAGCCGTAGCGCACCAGTTCGCCGGCCAGCCAGGCGAATTCGCCGTGGCTGTCGTTTTCCGGAAGCGGGTCGGCGCCGCGGCCGTCGACGCAGCATGGCACCTTGCCGGTATCGAACAGATACTGCGAATAGGCCTCGAAATAGCGGCGGGCCTCGTCGAAATGGCCCATGCGCATCAGGCCTTCGGACATCATGGCGCCGTCGCGGATCCAGGAACGATCGTAGGAACGCGCGCCGGGCTTGAGCAGGTCGTGATCTCGCAATTCCAGCACATAGGCGAGCGACAGGTTGAGGCTTGACGCAATCGGCGGCGTGCCCCTGGGCAGGGTCAGTTGCGTGGTTGCGAGCTGGTCGCGCCACGATTTTTCGATGGTGGCGATGGCGGGCACGGCGACTTTGGCGCGCTGTTCCGACAATGGGATCAGGACGCTGACCGTGCGGGTCTCGCCGGCCTTCAACTTGAGGACATAGTCATACGTGCCGTGGGCCAGGCCATCGGGGTCGTGGACAGTAGCGGTTGCTTGATCCAGGCCCATGGTGCGGTTGGCAGCAAGGCTGGTGGGTGCATCGAGCGGATAGAGCGCGGCCTGGCCGTTGACGGTGGCCACATCGGGCGCCAGCGTCAGGTCGCTGATCGAGCTGGCGCCGCCCAGCCGGTTGAGGAACTGCGCCGGCGGATTGACCTGGATTGGTCGCAGGTCGAGGTCAAGCGTCAGGACTTGCGCCGTGCGCCGTGTATTGGTGATGGCGTAGCACACCAGGGCGTAAGGGTGATCGGCGTCACCAAAGGCGGCGGGGCTGACCTTCAGGCGTGCGCCTGGCGTTTGCCACTGCACCCACGGCAGCGGAAGGTCGCCCTCCAACCCTTGTGTGATCTTGACATCGGCCCATGTCAGGCGCTTGTTTCCGATTTTCAGGAAAGGTTCGAGTGACGGCCCTTCCGGCCCCAGTTCGACCGCGCCGTTTTCGGACAGCAGCGACGAACGTGAGCCGCCGCCGGGCACGCCGACGACCGTCCAGTAGGGCTGTTCTCCGAGGAAGGCGCGCGGATAATCGCCGCGCGGCGACAGCTTGGCGGCGTGGGTCAAAAGCGCGTTCTTGTCGCTGCCTTCGGCCAGCGGCAGCAGGGAGACCTCAGCCAGAGCGCCGGGCGTCATGGTCGTGACGCGGATATAGCGGGCGTCGGTTTCGCCGAGCGGCACCAAGTCGATGGTCCGGTCGTGGCTGCGCTGGGTCTGTTGCCGCCAGGTCTGGCCGTCGTCGGACACAGCGACGGTGAGGTCGGGTGCGGCCCCTTGCCAGTCGAGTTCGACGCCGCCGAAATCGCGGACGCGCGACAGGTCAATCATTGCCGATTCCCCCGCCCTCGCCTGCCAAAGTGTTTTGGCGTTACCGTCAACGATGGAGGATTGGTCGGCCTTCAACGGCGCCTCGACCGCCGGCGGCGCCGGTTCCTCGTGCCAGGTGATCGGACCGACAATGAGCGAGCCCGAGGCAGCGCCCTTGTCGGATTTGACGACGACCAGTTGCAGGCTCTTGCCGCCGTGGAAGGTTTTGTCGGTGGCCGGTCCCCAGGCGAACGAGATATGGCGCGGGCGGATGTGCAGGACTTCCGAGTGACCGGTGAAGCCGGGGCGGCGCGTCCACCACACGCTGTCGCCGGTGCTGTTGGCGAACTTGATTTCGAGGTTGTTGCCGACACCGTCGCCGCTCAACGGGATATCAATGACGAAGTTGGGCGGGGCATCGAAATCAAGCGGATGGGTCAGGTAGGCGTAGCCGGCGCCGGTGATGGCGTAGTCGAGGCGGACACCGCCGTCGGCCTGCGGGGTGGCGGTGGCCGTGACGCTGTCGGTGCCGCCGCCAGTCCAGGGCGTGGCGTCGAGCAGGGGTTTTTGCTGGGCGTGGGCTGCGAGGGGGAGGAATACCGCAAGCAAGATACCCCACCACCACGCCCATGAAGAATGGGCGCGGTCCCCCTCCCCGGCACGCGGGGAGGCATGGAAGGGCGCGAATATCGATATCTTGCGCATTAGCCCTTTACGCTCCCGGATAGAAGACCACGCACATAGTGACGCTGTAAGGCGAGAAAGAGCAGGATGACCGGGGCGATGGTCACGGTGGCGCCGGCCATGACCATGCCGGCGTCCTGGACGTGCTCCTGCGACAACGAGGCGATGGCCAGGGGCAGGGTATATTTGTGGTCGTCGCTGAGCACGATCAGCGGCCACAGGAAATCGTTCCATGCCGTCAGGAAGGTGAAGACGCCGAGCGTCACCATGATCGGCATCAGGTTGGGCAGGACGATGCGGCGGAAGACCTGCCATTCGTTGGCGCCGTCGACACGCGCCGCCTGCAGCATCTCGTCCGGGATGCTGAGGCAATACTGGCGCACCAGGAAGATGCCGAACAGCGAGGCGATGAACGGCACCACCACGCCGGCATAGGAATTGAGCAGGCCGAGCATCTTCAGTTCGAAGAACAGCGGCAGCATGATGAGCTGGCCCGGGATGACCAGTGCCGCCAGCAGCGACTGGAACAGCTTGTCGCGGCCCACGAACCTGAGCTTGGCGAAGGCGTAGCCCGCCGTGACGTTGAAGCCGAGCGAGAGAGCGGCGGCCAGCGACGAGATCAGCAAACTGTTGAGGGCGAACAGGCCCATGTTCTGGCGGGCGAACAGGGAAGCGTAGTTGGCGAAGGTCGGGTGGTGCGGGATCAGCCGCGCCGGGAAGGCGTTGGCTTCGGCCGGCGGCATGAACGACATCGAGATCATCCAGAACAGCGGAAAGGCCGCCAGCACCGAGGCCGCGACCAGCAGGATATTGACGAAAAGGGTCTGACCGGAAAGGGTTTGGCCGGAAAGCTTCATGCAAAAGCCTCCTCGGAGCGGTTGCGGACGAAGGAAATCCCCATCAGCACGGCGAACAGGATGAAGGCGGTGGCGGACGCGTGGCCGAGGTTCCAGTACTTGAAGCCGTCCTGGTACATGAAATAAAGCAGCGAGACGGTCGATTGCGCCGGCCCCCCTTGCGTCATCACATAGGGTTCGGCGAACAGCTGGAAATAGCCGGCCACCGTCAGCAGGGCCACCATCCACAGGCTGGGGGCGACGCCCGGCAGGGTGACGTGGAGAAAGCGCGACCACGGGCCGGCGCCATCGACGCGCGCGCCTTCGTAGAGGTCGTCGGGGATCTTCTGCAGCGCCGCCAGCAGGATCAACATGTTGTAGCCGAAGTTCTTCCACACCGCGAACAGGATAATGGCTGGCATGGAAAGGTGCGGGTCGCCCAGCCAATCGAACGGGCGGATATGGAGCGCGATCAGGGCCTGGTTGACCCAGCCGTAGCGATAGTCGAGCAGGTAACGCCAGATGACGGCGGCGGCGACCAGGGTGGTGACGAAGGGCGCGAATAGGGCGGTGCGGAAGACGGGACGCAGGCCCAGGCCCGGTACATTGAGCGCCATGGCCATGCCGAGACTGACCAGGATCGACAGCGGCGCACCAACGAAAGCGAAATAGCAGGTATTGCCGAACGCCTTCCAGAATAGCGGCGTGCCGAGCAGATCGACGTAGTTGTGCACGCCGATGAAACGCAGGTTCTTCAGATCGGCCAGGGCATAGATGTCGAAATCGGTGAAGCTCATCACGAAGGCGCCCAGCACCGGCACCACGAAGAAGACGAGCAGGACGATCAGGGCCGGCGCGACGAAGACGTGGCCAGGTGAAAGGTTGCGCAAGGCGGAATTCAGCGTCATGCCGCCCTCCCCCGCTCCAGCATGGTGCGGCGCTTGGCGAGCGCCGTCCAGGCGAAGGCGTCGAGGCCTTCGAGGGCGCCGTCCAGGGTAGCCAGGCCGCGCACGATACGTTCCAGCGCCGCCACCATCTCATTGGCGATGCGTTCCCATTCCGGCACTTTCGGGACCGGCCGGGCCAGGTTAAGCTGCTGGTAAAAGGCCTGGGAACGCTTGTCCTGCATCAGGCCGACTTCGGGCCAGACGGTCTGGTCGGACGGCAGGTCGCCGGTGGCGGTGTAGAAGCTGGCCTGTTGCCGCTCGGCGCAGATATGTTCGATGAAGCGAAAAGCCTTGTCCTTGTTGCGCGACAGGCGTGGAATGCACATTGAGGCGCCGCCGGCCGAAGACGCGCCGACGCCTTTCGGGCCCGGCAGCAAGGCAGTGCTCCATTTGTCCTGCATGGCTACCGGCAAGCGGCGGGCAAACTCACCGAGGTTCCACGGGCCGGTGATATAGAAGGCGTAGTCGCCGCGGGCAAAGGCCGAATAGAGATCGGTGACCTCCGAGTGGGTGATACGGGCAGCGTAGCCGTTCTGATACAGTGCGGCGGCAAAGGCAAAGGCGTCGCGCAGGCCCGGTTGCTGAAATCCGCCGCGCGTACCGTTATCGAGCAGGATCGGGTCTTCTGATTGCAGGCACAACGCCACCAGGGGTTCGTATTCGGCGAACGGCATGAGCAGGCTGTACTTGCCGTTGCGATTGGGCCCGGACAGGGCTTCGAGCTGGCGGCTCCAGCTGTCCCAGGTCGTGGCCACGGTGTCGAAACCGGCTTTGTCGAGCAGGTCGTTGCGGTAGAACAGCAGGCGCGTATCGACGTACCATGGAATGCCGACCACGCGGCCGTCGAGCGTCACCGACTGGCGCGCGGCATCGAACATACGACCAAGATCGAGCGCACTCATGCGCAGCATGGCATCGAGCGGTTCCAGAGCGCCCAGCGCGGCAAACTCCGTTACCCAGGTATTGCCAAGCGCTACAATGTCCGGCAGGTCGTCGGCGGCGAAAGCGGTCAGCAGCTTTTCGTGTGCCGCGGCCCACGGCAGCGCCTGGACGCGAACGTCCTGGCCCATGAAACCAGCCGCCATGCCAGAGAGGGTTTCCCCTTCGACGCCCATGGCCCAGACGACCAGCGGGCCTTCCTTCGGCGCGCAGGCGGTGACGCCAGCGGCCGCCAGGGCCGCAAGTGTCTGACCGAAGGCGCGCCGGGTGTGATTCATGTCTTGAGCCAGTTTCCGGACGGTGCGATCGGCTGGAAGCCCGCCGCCTCGAAACCGCGCCGGACGATGGGACCGGTCAGCGGGCTGCGGCAGACCATGTCCCAGATAAGGCCTGAGCGATAGTTTTCCAGCATGCACAGGATCGGACCCTGGTCGATGCCGAGATATTCGTAGGCGACCCAGCCGGCCTTTGGTGTCTGGTGACCGGTGCGCGACGGCGCATCCCTGGGGAAACTGGGGTTGAAGGCGTCGAAGAAGCCGTACTGGCCGTAGATATCGTTGCCGTACTTGCTGCGAAGATTGTGGATCAGCGGCACGCAGATATCGGGCGCGAAGGCCACCGACGAGACGCCCGCCGTCGGCGCGATGGTGCCGTCGTCGAAGCTTTCGCCATCGATGCCGGAACCGCGCGCACCATAGGTGTGGAAGTCCTGCTGGCGGCCGTTGTAAGGCAAGGTGACGTCCGCCGGCCCGCGACAGGCGGTCAGGCCCCAGACATCGGCGCCATAGTCCTTGAAGCCGAGCGGATTTTTGATGGCGTAGTTGCGCTGCGACAGGGTCGCCTTGCGCGAATTGTTGAAATAGTCGCTTTCGTGGCGGCGCATATAGTCGTCGGCTAGCCCGCGAAAATCGAACCAGGTGTGCGTATACTGGTGGCCAAACAGCGGCGAGAAGCCGAGGTGGGTCTCGCCGTAGATCGGTCCCCAAGTACGGTCGATGGTGTCCGCCCACGCCTGCCAGTTGCCCGCCGGATGCGTCGGCGAGGCCAGCGCCAGCAGGTAGATCGCCATGCTGCCTTCGTTATAGCGATCCCAGTTGCGGTTGATCAGGCCGCGCGCGTCGTGGTCGGGCAGGTTCGGCTCCGGGTGCCAGCCCATGCTGATGAGCCCTGGGTCGCGCGCCATGAAGGTCCAGTCGACGCGTTCATAAATGGCGATGCCGAGCTTGCGGATTTCAGCCTCGACCGCGTCGTCGCCGTCGAAATAGCCCGCCGCCGTTAGCGCGCCGCAGAGGAACCAGCAAGTATCGACGGAGGACAACTCGACGTCCTTGTAACGCAGACCGGTATCCATATGCAGGAAATGGTAGAAGAAGCCCTTGTAGCCGATAGTGCCTTCCGTGTCCGGTCCCTGCGGCAGGTTCCAGAAGGTGCGCAGCGTCGTCACAGTGCGCAGGGCAGCGTCCGCGCGGCTAACATAGCCGCTTTTGGCGCCGATGCAGTAGGCGGTAAGCGCAAAACCCGTTGCCGCGATCGAGCAGAAATCGGGATTGGGCCAGTTGTCGGGTGCCAGGCCGTTCGACGCGTTGGTCGTATCCCAGAAATAGCTGAAGGTGCGTTTGTGCAGATCCTGGAGGATGGCGTCGAAAGCCGGGGCAGCCACGACTTTCTTGGTGGCGGCCCGATGGCGGCGATGCGGCCTGGCATAGGTTGGAAGCGCGGTCAGGCTGCTGAGGGACGCGAGGGTCAGCAGGAGATCGCGGCGCGAGGCAAAGGTGGGAGGCGTCGTCATCGGTCTTGGCTTTCAGCATGGATTGCGAACGCAGGAAGCGAACGCTCAGCTTAAAACCACGGCGGGCAAAGGCAAAGTGCCAAGGATCGGCGTCAATGGCCGCCTTTGGTTGCAAATTTCCTTACCCTGCCTTGGTCACGCTTTTGTTGTTGGTAAAGGGTGTAAGCGCTTACAAAGGTCGTGTCAAGCGAGGTTTCCAGCCATCAACGGCGATGACCCGCCTCATTCCCTTTCTATGGTATAGCACAAAAAAGAGGGGAAAACCTTGCGGCTCTCCCCTCTTCTTCTGTTCCGGGTTCAGTCGGAAACTTGCCTTTACACGCATCCTGATCCGAAAAGTGCGCGCACTTTTCAAGATGCGCTTTAGAACTTGTACTTCAGGCCGACCTGGAAGGTACGGGCGGGGCCTTGGGTTGAGTTCTCCAGCAGCGGCGGCGGCGAGCCGGAGCCGGCGCCCCATGCCGAGTAGGCGCGGTTGACGTGGTCGAACAGGTTGTAGACCTGGCCGTCGAGGGTGATCACATTGCCATTCGGCAGGGTGAAGTCCTTGGCGATGCGCATGTCCAGTTCCTGATAGGCAATGCCCTTCGGGAAATAGACGCCACCCAGGTTGATAACGCAGCAGGCATTCTCCGGCGGATTGGCCGGGAACATGGCCGAGCCGAACGGCGTGCCGGTGGCCAGGGTCAGCGTGCCCGAAATGGTAGTTTCCCACGGGCCGTCGACGATGCCGGTGCCGACGAAACGATATTTCGAGACGCCGAGCGAGTGGTTGTAGCCGAAGGTGTTCTGGTTCGGACCCGTGAAGTATTCGTCCGAACCCAGTTCGCTGCCGTTCGACTTGGAATCGGCGATGGTCAGCGCGCCGGTATAGCCATAATGCGACTGCTTGCTGTAGGGCTTGTCGACGGTGATGAAGATCGCGTTGTAGCGCGACTTGCCATCGCTGGCGCCGATGTTCAGCTTGCCGCTGAAGCCCGGCAACTGGCCCTGGATGGGGAAGGTGTCTTCCGTCCAGCCATCGCCTTGCGAGGTAAAGCTGCCGTCGGGCAGGCGGTTGCCGCGCACGTACTGGAAGACATTGTACGACATGTTGTGCTGGTACGACACCGACCAGGTGGCGTCACCCACGCGCTTGCGGAAGCCGAAGTCGAGGTTGTCCGAGAAGGGCACCTTCGTCTTGTTGTTGAGCAGCCACACAGAGCCGCCCGTGCCGTTGGTCAGCAGGAGCTGACGCAGAGCGTTCGGATCCTTGAGGGACGCGTTCCACTGGATGCGGCCGTTATCCTCACCCGGCACGCCGTCCGTATCATAACAGTTGGGCAGGCCGGCAGCGCCGCAGAAGTTCGCGGTAACGATGCGCTCGGCCGTATCCTGAACCGTTTCGATCTGGCCGGACAGGAAGACATCACGATCGTAGTAACGGCCCCAGCCGGCGAAGAAGACCAGGTCGCGGTCGCCGTTGACGTCATAGGTAACGCCGAGGCGCGGCTGGAAGGCGCCGGTAAAGGCCTTGCGGTTGTGGCCCGTCGAAACATAGTCGTGATAGTCGATGCCTGCGGCCGTCCAGTTGGTGTAGGCAGCCAGAGCGTTGACGATGGCGGTCGGCGTGACGAACTTGTTGTTCATCATGTTCGACTCGTAATCCCAGCGCAGGCCGAGATTGTAGGTCAGGTGCTCGTTGACCGTCCAGTCGTCCTGAATGAACAGGCCGATATTATTGTTGTTGGCGTGGAAGGTCGATGGCGCCATGACGTTGACCGAGGCGCTGAACGGGATGTTCGAGCCAGCATCGGTCGAGGTCCCGGTATAGGCAGCGCCGTTGCCGGCATCAGGCATGCCAAGATAGTTGTAGGTACCGTTGGTGTTGTTGTTTTCAGCGCGCGACAGCGTTGTGCTGGCATACTTGAAGCCCGCCTTGATGACATGGCTGCCATGCCAGTCGAACGAGGTGAAGGTGATATTGTCCTTCAGGGTATAAAGCTTCTGGCCGCTGTTTTGCGTGAAGTTCTGCGCTCCCATGTCAGCGACATCGCCGCCGGTGTTCTGGGTTGCGATCGTTGCTCCGGTATCGGGATCAATGCGCAAGGTGACCGCGCCCGTGCCGTTGAACAGCGACAGTTGCGGTCCGTCGGTCAGGTCCGGCGTACCGATCTGGCTGTCCTGATAGGCCAGGCTCATTTCGTTGAGGTAGTTGGCGCCGCGGTGATTCCATTCCAACAGGCCTTCGATTTCATTCGAACGCACGTTGCGCGAACCCGACCGCGTACGGGTGCCACCGTAGTCGATATTATTGTCTTCCTTACGGCCGAAGGCGCTGAGGTTGAACGTATCGGCGTCGTTGGCGTACCAGGTCAGCTTGCCGAACAGCAGGGTTTGCTTGAACGGTGCGGCGAAACTGCCGTTTTCAGCCGTCTTGATCGCTGCCGGAACACGAGGATCCGACAGGTTGACGGCGGTCGACGGATTCGTCGTGTCGTTGACTTCAGCTGCGGTGTAGAAGTGCAGAACATTCTTGATGATCGGGCCGCCGAAATCGAAGCCGTACTGATAGCGCTTGTAGTCCGGCTTAGCATTGGTGCCGTTCGGGTTGTTGGCATTGCCCGGGCGATCGAAATACGGCCGCTCTTCCATGTCCTTGTTGGTATATTCGGTGAACACGTCCCCGTGGTATTCGGTGCCGCCAGACTTGGTGACGGCCTGGATAATGGCCGAACCGGCCTGTTCGAATTCCGCCTTGAAGTTCTGCGAGTCGACCTTGAATTCCTGGACGGCCAGCTGCGGGAACGGGTTGCCGGGCGTGAAGGCCTGGCCAGCGACACCGCCGTGGGCCGTCTGGTTCTTGTACGACTGGCCGTCGATGAAGACGTTGACCTGGTCGGGGCCGACACCGCCGGCCTGGAAGGTCTTGTTGCCGGTGGAAACGCTTACACCCGGAGCGAGTGCTGCGAAATTCAGGAAGTTGCGATCGTTCTGCGGCAGGTTTTCCATCTGCTTCTGCGACACCGATGTGGCGATTTCAGCGGTATGGACATCGCGGCCGCGGCGACCGACGACGGTGACGACCGTGCCGGTGCCGGCAGCGTCAAGATCGACCGTGGTGGTGACCCCGACCGGCAGGGTGACGTCTTCCGACCCCTGGCCTGCGGTGACGTGATAGCTCGACGGGCGCAGTCCGACGATGGTGTAGCTGCCATCGGCCGCGACCGTGGCCGAAACGGCCTGGCCAGTGACGGTATCGGTGGCGGTGACGGTCGCGCCAGCGGTGGCCGAGGCGACGTGGCCTTGCAGGGTAGCGGTAGCCTGGGCGAAGGCGGGCGATGTCACGGTCAGGGCGGCGGCTACCGCGATGGCCGAAACGCCGAGCGCGAGCCGCAGGCGTTGATGATGTTGTCTCATTCTCTTCCTCCAAAAGAAGTTTCTAATATATGGCGGGCCGGCCTGAGCGCGGGCCCGTAGGCGAAGGTCCCTCAACCCTTCGGTCTATCCGCTCCGGCGTACGGAGCTCTCCCGGACGACCAGTTCGGGAGAAATGACAAAGCTGCGGGTCTCGCCCCCAGCGGTATCCTCGAAAGCGGCGACGAGCATTTCCAGCCCTTGCCGGCCCATTTCATAAACACCGACGCGCAAGGTGGAGAGCGGCGGCGAGGTAAAACGTACGATCGGAATGTCATCGAAGCCGATGACAGCGACGTCGTCAGGCACGCGCAGGCCCGATTCCTTCAACGCCAGCAAAGCGCCGACGGCCATCATGTCGTTGGCGGCAAAGATGCCGTCCGGCATGTCGCCCGACGCTACGAAAGCGCGAGCGGCGGCGTAACCCGACTCCTCGGTGAAGTCGGCTTCATGGATGCGAAGCCGGGCGCCCGGCATGGCTTCGGCCATGGCTGATTCAAAGCCGCGCTTGCGTTCCTGGGCTTCGAAGTTCTGCCATGGTCCACTGATATGGACGATGTTCCTGCAGCCGATGTCTGCCAGGTGACGCACCGCCATCTCGCCGCCGGCGAAATTATCGACCGTTATGGCGCTGTGCTGGGTAGCGCCGATGCGGCTGGCGATGGTGACCAGCGGCAGGTTCAGCGGCAGCACCGCCGCTAGGTCTTCCGACTCGACGAACGGCGACATGACCAGCAGGCCATCGACGCGACCGCTCATGGCGCGCACCGCCGCCACCGCTTCATTGAGATCACCGTGCGAACCCGACACCAGCAGGTGCAAGCCCTTGGCGCGTGCCGCCACGTCGACGCCGCGAATGATTTCGGAAAAGAATTCGCCATAGATATCGGGAAGGAGCAGGCCGATGGTATTGGTCCGGCTCATCACCAGGCTACGGGCGCCCCAATGCGGCACATAGCGAAGTTTGGACGCTGCTTCGAGCACGCGGGCGCGCACGTCCGCCGTCACGTTGTCGAGGCCATTGATAGCGCGTGAAGCTGAAGCAATCGATACATCGGCGGCCTTGGCCACATCCATCAGGGTGGAGCCTCTTGTCGATTGTCCCGCTTGCTGACTTTGCGGCCTACGCGACACGCTAACCTCCGGACGTCCCGGGCTTTTTTATGCGCAAGCCCTTATGTTTTCTCCGTAAGCGTTTACAAAATACTTGTCAATGGCGGCGTAAACGCTTACACAACCGGTGTAGCGGCAATGTCACGCAATCTCGCGAACGCGGCGTGAGAGAGCCGTCAAACCATGAACTGCAAGGCGCTCGCTCGCGCCCAACGGGTGTAGAGGAGAAGGTTGCAAGCCTCCATGTCAACGGAATTTCCGCAAGATTTCCTGTGGGGGTGCGCCACCTCGGCCTACCAGATCGAAGGCTCTCCTCTGGCGGACGGCGCGGGGGCCAGCATCTGGGAACGATTCGCCCATACACCGGGCATGATGGCCGGCGGCGATACCGGCGATGTCGCCTGCGACCATTACCGCCGCTACAAGGACGATGTCGCCTTGATGAAGCGTCTGGGCATGCAGGCCTATCGTTTCAGCCTGGCATGGGCGCGCATCCTGCCCGAAGGCACCGGCCGTGTGAACACGGCGGGTCTCGACTTTTATTCGCGTCTGGTCGACGAATTGTTGGTTAACGGCATCGAACCGATCGTCACGCTTTACCACTGGGACTTGCCGGTAGCGCTTGACGACCGGGGCGGCTGGCTCAATCGCGATTCGGCGGACTGGTTCGCCGAGTACGCGCAGGTCGCCTTCACAGCGCTTGACGGCCGCGTCAAACGCTGGGCCACGCTCAATGAGCCATGGGTGGTATCGGACGGTGGTTACCTGCACGGCACGATCGCGCCTGGACATCGCAACAAGTACGAAGCGCCGATCGCCTCGCACAACCTGATGCGGGCGCATGGCGCGGCGGTGAAGGTCTATCGCGAAATCGGCAGGCAAGAGATCGGCCTGGTGGTCAATATCGAGCCGAAATACGCTGCCTCCAACCAGCCTTGCGACGTCGCGGCCACGCGGCGCGCCGAAGCCTACATGAACGAGCAATACCTCGATCCGGCCATGCTGGGCGCGTATCCGCCTGAGATGAAAGAGGTGTTCAACGGCGGCTGGCCCATGTGGAAATCCGACGATTTGAAGTTGATCCACCAACCTATCGACTGGCTGGGCATCAATTACTATACCCGCTCGGTGACGAAACACGACGAGACCGCGTGGCCGGTGATGGCGTCGTCCGTCAAGCAGAAGACCGCCACCTATACCGAGACCAACTGGGAAGTCTTCCCGCAGGGCCTGACCGATACCCTGGCCTGGGTAAAGACGCGTTACGGCGACATTCCGCTTTATATTACGGAAAACGGCGCCGCCTTTTACGATCCGCCGGAAGCCGCCAATGGCCGCGTCCGTGATCCGCTGCGCGTCGATTACCTGCAAAAGCACCTTCTGGCGGTGTTGAAGGCGATCCGCCAGGGTGTCAATATCAAGGGCTACATGGTTTGGTCGTTGATGGACAATCTCGAATGGTCGCTCGGTTTCGCAAAGCGCTTCGGCATCGTCCATATCAATTTCGACAGCCTTGAGCGCACACCCAAGGACAGCGCCCATTATTACAGCCGCGTCATCGCCTCGCACGGTGGTATCCTGGAAGACATTGTATAATTCTTCCATGGACGAGCGTTTCAAGCGCCGATGCCGGTCATGAACACCCGCCGCGCCAGGCAGTTGCGCGCGATATAGTCGCCATGGCCTGGCAGGGTGGTGGCGATGTCGGCGATCACCTCCTCGATATCGTTCAGGTAGCTCTCGATCTGGCCCTCGGGAATCATGTCGACCATGCGATCGTACTGCGCCGGCAGACCCTGGCCGAGCAGGACCTGGACCCAGCTTTCCTCGCCGAACAGTTCGGCAATGCCGCGTTTGAAGAAACGCGCCGAGGTGCGGAACAGTTCCAGCCGCTCCTTCAGCGAGTCGGGCACGTCCATGGTCTTGACATACCGCCAGTAAGGTGTGTCTTCGCGATCCGAGACCTTGTAGTGGGCAACGACGAAATCGCGGCAGTCGTTATATTCGAATTCGGTCTGGCGGTTGAATTCATGGACGTCGGCGGGCCGGAAGCCACCGCCGGGGAACAGCGCGACCAGGCGCAGGATCGAAGTCTGGATCAGGTGGATTGATGTCGATTCGAGCGGTTCCAAGAAGCCCGACGACAGGCCGATGGCGACAACGTTCTTTTCCCAGGCCCGGTGGCGCCGGCCGGGGCGAAACTTGACCAGGCGCGGATCGGCCAGCGCCTTGCCATCGAGATTGGCAAGCAGAAGGGAAACTGCCTCGTCGTCGCTCATGTGCGCGCTCGAAAAAACATGGCCGTTGCCGCAGCGGTGCTGCAAGGGAATACGCCATTGCCAACCCGAAGCGTGAGCGGTCGAACGCGTGTAGGGCGTCAGGACCTGTGCATTCTCGCACGGCACCGCCCAGGCACGATCGTTGAGCAGCCAAGGGTTCCAGTCTTCATAGCCGACACCAAGTGCGCCGCCGATCAGCAGGCCGCGCATGCCCGAGCAGTCGATGAACAGATCGCCGCCGACTTCCTGCCCGCTTTCCATGACGACATGGTCGACATGGCCATCTTCCGGCCGCAGGCGGGCCGTCATGATCTTGCCCTCGATACGTTTGACACCTCGCGCCTCGGCCTTCTTGCGCAGCCAAGCGGCATAAAGGGAAGCGTCGAAATGATAGGCATAATCGATATCAGCCAGGGGTGAACCCTGCTGGCGCGGGTCCGGCCGGGCGAATTTGTTGGCATGACACATGACGGTGTTGAGTGCGTAGGTGTCGAAATGCTTCACCTTGCCCAGTTCGCGCATCTTGAGCCAGAACTGGTGGGTATGCAGCCACATCAGGTCCTGGCCGATCTTGCCGAAACCGTGGATATAGCGCGTGCCCTGCTGGCCCCAGTTGACGAACTCGATACCGAGCTTGAACGTTCCTTGCGTGGCTCGCAACATCTCGTTCTCGTCGATGTCCATCAGGCCGTTGAACACCCTGATCGGCGGGATGGTGGCCTCGCCCACGCCAATGATGCCAATTTCTTCGGATTCCACCAATTGGATCGTATAGCCCATCAGCAGCTTCGACAGCATGGCCGCGGTCATCCAGCCGGCGGTGCCGCCGCCGATAATGGTAATGGTCCTGGGGGGGGTGGCGTCCATGATCTGTCCCTGCGTCCGTCGCCTTGGAGGTGGCGAATTGTTGTGGCATTCATAAACGGAAAATGGTAGCCGTGTAAACGCTTACAAAAGAAACGTGCAGGGAAAACCCATGAGACGGCGCGAACTTCTCCTTGCCGGTGCCGGACTGACGCTGTGGCCGATCGCAGGGCGTACAGCCATGGCGGGATCATTTGCGGGCAACCTGCTCGATGTCGCACAATTGCCGCGTTTCCAACCCATTACAAAGACCGGCAATGTCAGCTCCTATGACCGGACGGGCGGCAATGACGATGGCTTTTCGGGCAAATACTCATTCCTGCGCCAGGATGGCGGCGGCCTCGTCATCGCAGACCTTGCTGGCCCCGGCGTGCTGACCCACCTGCATACGCCGACCCCGCCCGACGCCAATATCGCCTTCTATTTCGATGGCGAGGCCACGCCACGGCTTGAGCTGCCGTTCCGCGACATGTTCAGCGGCGGCACGGCGCCTTTCACCGGCGACCTGGTCGGCCATGCACTGGGCGGCTATTACAGCTATGTGCCGCTCGAATTCGCCACGGCCCTGAAGGTAGTGGTGCGCGGCGACCACCTGCAATTCTACGATCTCAACTATGCCCTGTACGAACCGGGCGTGGCGGCGAAAAGCTGGCAGGCAGGCGACGGCTTCGCCCTGCCCCAGCCGATGGCGGCGGCATCCGTGGTGCGCCGGAATCATGTTGTCGCGCCCGTCACCAGTACGGTCCTGTTCGAAAGCCAAAAGCCCGGCCGCATCAACGCCTTGCGCCTCGGTCCCGCCGAGGCCCTGGCCGGCAAGGCCCGCGACCTGATCCTGCGCATGACCTGGGATGGCGCCGAACATCCGGCCGTCGAAGTTCCTGCCGGCGACCTGTTCGGCTACAGCTTCGGCAAGCCGGCAGCGCAATCCCTGCTGTTCGGCCATGCCGACGATGGCGTCTACCTGCGCTTTCCCATGCCCTACACCCGGTCGGCACGGATCGAGCTGGTATCGCGGCGTGCCGTGCCCGTCACCCTGACGTCCGAGGTCAGTGTGAGCAATGAGGCCAAGCGGCTCGACGAAGGCTGGTTTCACGCGCGCTGGCGGCGCGACAACCCGACCACGGACGGCCAACCCTTCACCTTCGTGGACACCGCCGGGCGCGGGCACCTGGTCGGGATCACCCTGCAATGCCAGGGCGCCGAACCCGGCAACACCTTCTATTTCGAGGGGGACGAAGTGGCGACGCTCGACGGCGAGGTCATGATCCACGGCACTGGCTCGGAGGACGGTTTCAACGGCGGTTGGTATGCCGTTCCGGGCCAGTGGGCCGAGGCCAGGTCCCTGCCCCTGTCCGGTTGCCTGGAATATACCCAGCACCTGTCGCGCACCGGTGCCTACCGCCTGATGATCGGCGACGCCTACCGTTTCCGCCAATCGTTGAATTATACCATCGAGCATGGCGGTGAAGGTAATAAGGTCTCGGCCGATTATACAGGGGTCAGCTTTCTCTATCTTGACCGGCCAGGCGGTGATGGCGCTATCCTTGGCGATCTGGCCGTTGTCGATCCCGATGTCTTCGAACTGGAAATGGCATCGCCGCCCGACATACCCGCCCTGTTCCTGATGACGACGGAGCAGAACAACCGCGACGGCGCCTCGTTCCTCACCCTGAAGCGCAATCTCGGCTGGTTCGGCGCCTGGCCGCCCAAGGCGCCGGACAACGATCCGGGCAGTTTCGACACGGAAGCCGGACCGCCGGTCATAATACTACGCTTTTACGTTCCGAAAGCCGGCGTCTATGCATTGTCAGTCGAGGGCCTGACCGGTCCCGACCGCGCCATGCTGCAACTGCGCGTCAATTCGGCCGCTTTCGGCGCGCCGGTCGATTTCTACGCCGCGACACCGGACCGTTCGGGCCTGCTCATGCTGGCCGACGTGCCCCTGGTTGAAGGCGACAACACCCTTACCCTAAGCCTGCCACGTCGCAATCCACGATCCACCGGCGACAGCGTCGACCTTATCCGTCTCCGTGGCCAGTGCAAACCGGCCTTAAGTCTCCCGTCTTGATTATCTGGCCACGCGGGTCTAGTCCAACCCCGCCTTTTTTGGAGCTATCTACCATGGCTGCCTCGGTTCAGGAGATCGGACTGGAAAAGAACCGCGTCCTGGTCGTCGACGATTTCATGGATGAGCCCTACCTGCTGATCGAGCAGGCCCGGGCCATGGCGCCCTTCCCGTCCGAGGACGTGACCTATTATCCCGGCCTGCGTCGTTTGATCACGCCCGCCGACGCCGATACCGAACTGCACGTCAATGAAAGCCTGGAGGCATTGGCGCCCTTGATCGGCCAGGTGTTCGGCCTGAAATCCTTCATGCCGACCGAAGCCAGTTTCAGCCTGGTGACACGGCGGCCCGGGGACCTCAACCCGGCGCAACGCCTGCCGCATTTCGACAAGACCGATCCGGACTTCCTGGCCGTCCTGCATTATCTCAGCCCGAGGCCGCAGGGCGGGACCAGTTTTTACCGCCATCGTTCTACGGGCTTCGAGCGTATAGCCCCTGATCGCGAGCCCATCTACGCAATGGCGCGCGATCAGGAAACAGCAAGATCAGGCGATATGCCTGCGCGCTATTTCTCCGGTTCCGACGGGCATTTCGAGCGCATCGGCCGTTTTGAAGCCAAGTTCAACCGCTTGCTGATCTATCGCGGCTCGCTGCTCCATTCCGGCGATATTCCCGACGATTTCACTTTCTCGTCCGATCCTGCGGTCGGCCGCCTGACCTGTAATATTTTCCTCCAGGGAGACTGACCATGAAGCGCCTTCTCGTTTCCGTTCTGGCCCTCATCGGCGCTTCGGCGGCTCATGCCCAGCAGCACACCTATGCCAATCCAATCGATATCGACTACCGCTACAACTTCGAACAATTGAACCAGGGTATTTCGTACCGCACCGGCGCCGACCCGGCCGTTGTGCGCCACGACGGCGCCTTTTACCTGTTCGAGACCCTGGCGGACGGTTACTGGCGTTCCACCGACTTGATCCACTGGAACTTCATCGCGCCGTCGCGGTGGCCGTTCAATTCCATTGTCGCGCCGGCGGTGATTTCGGCGGACGGCAAGCTGATCATCATGCCTTCAGCCATGCGGCCGCAGGCTATTCTGGAATCGAGCGATCCGGCGTCGGGCAAGCTTGATTTCCTGACCCGCCTGACACCGCCCCTGCCCCACGAAGCCTTCGAGGGCCAGGATCCAAAGGCCGGCGAGACGCCGTCGGGACCGTGGGACCCCGGCCTGCTGCATGACGACGACGGCAAATGGTACGTCTATTGGGATTCGTCGAACGTCTACCCGATCTATGTTACACCCTTCGAGTTCAAGGATGGCCAGCAGGTTTATACGGGCGACTCGACGCCGCTGTTCAAGCTCGACCCTGACCACCACGGTTGGGAGCGCTTCGGCCAGGACCATGCCGGCGCCCTGCCCGATGGCACCCATATCGACCCCTATATCGAAGGGGCATGGATGACCAAGCACAACGGCAAATATTACCTGCAATACGGCGCACCGGGCACGGAGTATAACGCCTATGCCAACGGCACCTATGTCGCCGACAATCCGATGGGGCCGTTTACCTATGCCGATTACAATCCTGTCGCCTACAAGCCAGGCGGCTTCGTCGAAGGCGCCGGGCACGGTTCGACCTTCGAAGACGGCTACGGTAACCTGTGGAACACCGGCACGCCATGGATCGGCTACAACTGGACCTTCGAGCGCCGCATCGACATGTTGCCGGGCAAGTTCTACGACGACGGCCAGATGTCATTCTCGTCGCGCTTCGGCGACTTCCCCCACTATGTCCCGACCGGCAAGGTCGATGATCCGGATTCACTGTTCACCGGCTGGATGCTGCTGTCCTATCGCAAGCCGGTTGTCGCCTCCTCGACCATGGCGGCACCCGAAGGCCAGAACTTCGACGCGAAGAACCTGACCGACGAGAACCCGCGCACCTTCTGGGTGGCGGCGCAGAACAAGGCCGGCGAAACCCTGACCATGGACCTCGGCCAGGCGGATACATTGCGAGCCATCCAAGTCGATTTCGCCGACTACAAGTCGAACGTCTTTGCCGACGGACCGGATATCTATACCGAATTCCAGCTCGAAGCGTCGCTCGACGGCCAGGCCTGGACGCCGCTGGCCCAGACCGAGGATGATCCGCGCCGCGACCGCCCCAACGCCTATTTCGAACTGCCGCAACCGGTCAAGGCCCGTTATGTGCGCTATGTCCATGGCCATGTCGGCGCCGCCAACCTGGCCATATCCGACATCCGCGTCTTCGGCTCGGCCAACGGCAAGAATCCATCGGCACCGGGCGGGGTTACGGCAGGGCGTGATACCGATAGCCGTAACGCCCATATCGCATGGAAAGCGGTCAAGGGCGCCGTTGGTTACAATGTCCGCTGGGGCATCAAACCCGACCGGCTGACGGAAACGTACCAGCTTTTTGCCGAGGACGACGACACCCAGTTCGGTGGCCGCCAGCATGGCAACCAACTCGATCTTCGCGCCTTGAATGCCGGGGTCGGCTACTATGTCGCGGTCGAGGCGTTCAACGAAAACGGCGTGTCAAAGCTGAGTAAGATCATCAAATTACCTTGACATTAGGTCTGACCGACCGATTGGGTTCCAATATGCTGGCGATGAATACCTATCCACGCGCTTATATCGAAGCTTGCCGCACAGCCTCGGTCGCGCGCATGAAGCGTTACCGCGCCGTAGCGGAAACCGCCGACGCGAACGTTCTTGCTGCCTTTGAAACTGATTTCTGCAATGGACAGGTACTGGCGCTGGAATGCTTCTTCATGCACCGGACACGGGCGATCGAAGGCAAGGACGGCAACCCGGCCAATGAGGTGCGCTTACTGGCCGCGGCGTTGATGGCCGGCAGCGGCAGGATGGCCGTCGACAAGACGATCAAGTACGATCCGGCGAAGTCGGTGCTTGGCTTGAAGGTGGGGGACACAATCGCCCTCACCGCCGGCGATTTCGATCGCCTCGCCGACGCCTATTTCACCGAAATCAGCAAGAGATTTGCGGAATAAAAAGCTGTTCGTTCCCGAACGTGATGACAAGGCTTTGGCGTCCTACCATACAATATGCGACAGGAAATTCGGATCGGTCGCCGTCGCGTTCAGCACCGTGATGACATTGCCGCCACCAAGGTCGATGGTGGCGTCATTGCCAGACTGGGCGACGATTGCGGTTGCCTGGGCATGGTAGGCGCTGACATCGATCGTGTCATTATCCGAAAGGCTGAAGTCGGTGATCGTGTCGGCGCCGCTGGCAAGACCGAACACGAACGTATCTGCGCCCGCCCCGCCCGTAAGCGCATTGCTGCCGATGTTACCCGTCAACATATTGGCCAGGCTGTTGCCAATGGCGTTGATGCTGTCGCTGCCTGTCAGTGTCAGATTTTCCAGGAAGGCGCCGAGCGTAAAGTTGATGCCGGCCATGACCGTGTCGGTGCCGCCGTCGTCGTGGCCCGACAAAGCTTCCGAAACCCTGTCGAGCGCATTATCGACGACATAGGTATCGTCGCCGGCGCCACCGAACATACGGTCGGCCCCAACCCCGCCGTCGATCCAATTGTTGCCGCTGTTGCCGGTGATGACGTTGTCGAGCCCGTTGCCGGTGGCGTTGAGATTGGTCGTGCCCGTCAGAGCCAGGTTCTCGACATTGTCGGTGAGCGCGTAGCTGATGCTGGCCGAAACCTTGTCGACGCCTTCGTCGGTGTTCTCGAGGACGATGTCGCCGGAATTATCGACGATGTAGCCGTCATTGCCAAGCCCGCCCGACATGGTGTCGGCGCCGATCTGGCCGTTGAGCACGTTGTTGCCACTGTTGCCGACCAGGACATTGTCAAACTGGTTACCGGTGCCATTGATGTCGGCGGTGCCGGTAAGGGTCAGGTTCTCGACGAACGAGAAGATGTGATAGGTGACCGAGGCCATGACGGTGTCCGTGCCGCCATCGTCGTGGGTGCCGTCGAGCTGTTCCGAGACGCGATCGTTGTCGTTGTCGACGATATAGGTATCGTTGCCGGCGCCGCCGAACATGTGATCGCCGCCGCCCGAACCGTCGACCAAGTTGTTGCCGGCATTGCCGACCAGGATATTGCCCAGCCCATTGCCTGTGACGGTGAAGTCGCCGGTGCCCGTCACCGTAAGGTTCTCGACATTGTCAGTCAGGGTGTAGGCGATCGACGAAACGACCTTGTCCTTTGTTCCTTCACCTGCATTTTCCACGACCACGTCGCCGGCATTATCGACGAAATAGGTGTCGTTGCCCTTGCCGCCGGACATGGTGTCGGCGCCCAGCCCGCCATTGATGACATTGTCGTTGCTGTTGCCGGTCAGCACATTGTCCAGTTCGTTGCCGGTGGCGTTGACCATGGCTCCGCCGATCAGCGTCAGGTTCTCGATGAAGGCCCCCAGGTGGAACGAGACATACGACTGGACCAGGTCGACGCCACCGTCATCGGTTGAACCGTTATGCGTTTCTACTGCCCGGTCACCGGCATCGTCCACCATGTAGGTATCGTTGCCGGCATTACCGAGCATACGATCTGCGCCCGTGCCCCCGTTGAGCAGATCGTCACCATAACCGCCATCGAGGATGTTGTTGTTGGCGTTGCCGATGATCGTGTTGTTGTCTAGCCCGCCGCTGCCCTTGATCGCCGTTCCCGTCAAGGTCAGTTGCTCGACATTGGGCGTCAGGACATAGTCGATGCTCGAAACCACCCGGTCATAGCCCTCGCCGGCCTGTTCGGAAACATTGTCGCCGGTATTATCGACGAAATAGGCATCGTCACCCAGGCCTCCGATCATGCTATCCGCGCCAAGCCCGCCGTTCAGGACATTGTTGCCGGCATTGCCACGCAGGATATTGACCAGTTCGTTGCCGGTGGCGTTGATATTGTCCGTACCTGTCAGCGTCAGGTTCTCGATATAGGCGCCAAGATGCCACGACACCGACGACTGGACCGTATCGTAGCCGCCAGGATCGGCGCCGTTCCCCGGCGTCTCGAAAACGCGGTCGCCGATATCGTCGACGACATAGACGTCATTGCCAGCATCGCCTTCCATGCGATCGGCGCCTGAGCCACCGTCGAGCAGGTCGTCACCCGCGCCACCGGTCAGGATGTCGTTGCCGCCCATGCCATGAACGATATCATCACCGCCACGGGCATCGATAGTGTTGGCGTCGTCATTGCCATCGATAATATCCGGACCATCGCTGGCGCCAAGCAACAGGGAAGCGATTATCGCAGGCGTCCAGATCGTACCATCGGCAAAGGCGATCTTCTGGACCTGATAGTCCGCGCCATTGAAATAGTTGTCGATCGTGACCTTGCCATAAGGCGCAAGGTCGATGACCAGGTCGCCGGTCGCCGTGCGCGATACGGATACACTGGCTGCCGAGACATTGGCTGTAATATTGACCGTATCGACCGCTGAAGCCACATCACCGGCGTGATAATTGTTGATCTCACGGTCGCTGAAACTCGAATAGACCTGATAGGTATCGTTACCGTAACCGCCTTCGAGATAAAGCTTGGCGCCGTAGCCGCCATCCAGCGTGTCGTTGCCGTCGCCGCCGTAAAGTTTGTCGTCGCCGCCCCAGCCATAAAGGAGGTCATCGTTGTCGCCCCCGTGGATGACATTGTCGAGCGTATTGCCGTAGGCGTAGTTGGCGGCACCCGTCAGGGTGATGTTTTCGATGAATTGCGGCAGGTTATACCCGACCGACGCGATAACGGTATCGTCGCCGCCGGTGTCGGCCTGGCCGTTATATTCGACGACCTGATCAAGATAGTTGTCAACAAGGTAGGTATCGTCGCCGGCGCCACCATGCATGACGTCCTGGCCGCCGCCGCCGTCGAGGACATTGTTGCCGTCATTGCCATTCAGGGTATTGGCAAGCGCATTGCCGGTGGCGGTGAGATTGGCAATGCCGGTCAGGGTCAGGACGTCGAGATTGTCATCCAGCGTGTAGTCGACGCTGGCGAAAACGGTATCCGTGCTGTTGTCGGGGCTTTCCAGGATCGTGGTGCCGGGGCCGTCGACATAATAGGTGTCGGAGCCGGCACCGCCCTGCAGGACATACTGGCCGGTCGGAAAGTCGAGCCCGTCCGTGCTGAGCACGTCGGCACCCGGTGTACCGACGACCAGCAGATAGTCGCCATGATCGAAGGTGGCGCCAAGCTCGAAGGTTTGTGCCGACGCATATAGCTTGCCGTCATAAGCCGAGATGGTGAAGCTGCCGCCCACGTCCAGCGTGCCGTCGTGGACGAAGGCAACTTCGCCATTAGCCAGTTGGGCGGCGGTGAAAGTATTGGCCTGAACGCCATCCACCGTGACGATGCCGTTGGTCGTGGCGCCGCTGAAATCGGACGTGCCGAGCTTGTCCGCTGCCTGGACGTAGAAGACGGCCGTGTCGTCATTGCCGTCGGTGTAGCCGAGTTCGTCGCTGGTCAGGATGTGCTGGCCGCCGCCGGGTACTACGGCCCTTAGCGTGCCCGTCAGTTCTGGCGCCGCGTTGAACAGCTTCTTCGAGTCCATCGTCACGTCGGTGAACACCACCTTTTCGACGTTGACGATCAGCATGTCGAAATTGGCACCCCTGAGTTCGGCGCCGCCCGATGCCCAGTTGCCGCTGGTAACGGCGCTGTAGGCGACATCGAGATAAAGCGTGTCGAAGCCGTCGCCGCCGTCGACCGTGTCGCCAAAGACCTGCGCACCGGGAAGATGGCTGATGGTGATCGTATCGTCGCCACCGGCGGCATGGATCGAATCGCCGCCGCCGTTGCCCACGATGACATTGGCCAGATCGTTGCCGAAAATAGTGTCGCTGCCGGTGTGGCCGGTGGCGTTTTCGATCTGGACGCCCTGGTCGATGGTGAGGCCGCCATTGGACGTATAGACATAGGACACCGCGCCGCCGCTGGTGTCGCTGAAATAATCCATGGTGGCCGAGCGCAGGTCGATCAGGGAATACTGGGCCAGGGACAGGTGTTCGGCGGAAATGGTGTCCGTGCCGCCGGTGTCCCAGATGCTCATATAGCTGGTCTGGGTACTGCTGCCGTCGAGATAGTAGGTATCGTTGCCAGAATGGTAGGCCGCGTTGGTGCCGTACTTTTCCTGCAACTTGGCGATATCGATCGCCATCGGCGTGGCGTCGAAGCCGTGGTTGTAGTTCTTGATGCCGGGTACGGGGCCTTCCGGCCAGCCGTCATTGTACGACATGATCGTATAGACACCCTGGTTATGCACGGCCAGGCCCGTATCGGAATAGGTGTCCGTGATGCCCAGCATGAGGGGCGAACCGCCACCATTGTCGAACGGATGCGCCAGGCCAAGGCCATGGCCGAATTCGTGGATCAGGGTATCGAAGCCCAGTCCACCGGGTTCCAGCGGACCGCCGGCGGTAGCACCCGCGCTGCCCGTACTCGACCAGCCTGAACCCCGCGAAAACACGCCGACGCCGGCGCTGTCCGTACCCGGCGGATTCATATAGGCCAGGACACCATCACCGAGATCGTTGGCCGTCACCAGCTTGAATTCGGCCTGGCTGGGATCCGTCACCTGGACGAAGGTCAGCGGCAGGTAGTTGGAATAAACTTTCAGCGCCGCCATCGCCTGCTGGATTTCGTAGGCATTCCAGCCGAGCGAAGTTTCACCGTCATAGACTTCGCCGGCGCCGGCAAAATAGACATGGACGGTATTGTTGGTCAGGCTGAGCTTCGTACCCCAGTCGATCGAGTCGGTCAGCAGGGGCGCCGGAGCGGAGTTGACGGAAAGCGTATAACTGCCGTGCTGGCCATCATTGAAGGCCGCTGCCGCTATATAGTAGGTACCGGTTGTCGGCACCGCGAATTTCAGGTCGGAATTGTGGTTGAGGCCACCGTCGTCGTCCTGGGCGATCTGGTTGCCATACTGGTCGTAGACATAGAGGATGGTGTCATGCAGCGTGCCGTCGCCATTGCTGGTCAGCGCGAAATCGTAGCCCTGGCCAGCCGTGAGCGTAACAGCATACCAGTCGCGGTCGCCAGGCATATCGAGCGTGCCTGTCACGGTCTGGCCGATATCGACGCGCGACGTTGTGGCGATACCGTTATCGCTGCCATCGTGGGTCGGCACATAGCCGGTGCTGACGGCGACGGTGTAGGCTCCGGTGGAACCGGTAAGCGATTGGGCCGCAAGATAATAGATGCCGGTTGAAGTCGCCGTGAACGTCAACACGGAATCGTCGCCGAACGCTCCTTCGATACCGGAAGCAATGGTCGTGCCCGAACCGTTATGAAGCGTCAGATGGGAATCGAACGCCAGGTCACTGGTGCTCGACGACGCGTTCATCGTGAAATCGTAGGTCTGTCCGCTCACCAACAAAACCCGGAACCAGTCCTGATCATTGGCACTGTTGATATGTGCGCTTTCCGAGCTGAGCAGGTCCACGTTCGTTGTCGTATCACCGGCAATGGTGTCGGATGAGCCTTCGCTCGCCGTCGTGGCGTGGGGCGCGACATAGCCGCCCTTGTAAATGGCGCCATCATCGTCCGAGGCGCGGCGGAAAACGGTGGCGTCTCCGCCCTGCGGCGACGGCTCCGAACGGGACATGACTTCCCGGAAATCATCATATCTCATGGTATCCCCCCAAATCTGATCGTCACGACGTACGCGAACTGATACTATGTCTGTACCCCTTTTCTGCGAACGGAAAAAGCTGTGCCGGCGCTATCGCGAGACAAAAAGCCGTTATCCTTCTCGCCTGTCCTCCTCATCGCTGGATTGGCAGTTGCAGGGTGCGCGCCAGCCGGCGCCGGCACGACACCATCACCGGCCCAAGCCGCCGCATCTTCGGGAAGCACCATGCCGGAAACCCCTGAAACCGATGTCAGCTCACCGCGCGAAGGCCTGCCCTTCGCTAAGGGTCGCACCTTTCTTACGCTGGATGAATACCTGGCTTACCGCAAACAATTGGGGCAGCTCGACCGGCCGTACTACGAGGAGGTTTCACCCGGCGTTTACCGCTTGGTCGCCCGAGCCGTTCCACGCGACCAGGCGAAACTCTACACGCGCGCCGAACTGATGGCCGAATTCGGCTTCACCCACTAAGCTAAGCGGCGCAGACCTGATTGTCATGCGCCCTAGCTGCTGGATTTAGTCTTCCCGGAAGCTTTTCCAGAGCGACTGGTTGAGCGGTTCCATGAGATACTGCATCACCGTACGCTTATGCTCCGGCACGATGATTTCGACCGGCAGGCCCGGCTTCAGAGCTTCACCATCGGCAAGATTGTCGAGCGCCTTGACCGTTTCAGGGCTGATCTCGATACGCGCTGTATAGAAGGACTTGTTGTTGTCCTTGTCGGTAAAGGTATCGCCGGAAACATCGAGCACCTTGCCCTTCAGGATCGGCACGTTGCGCTCGTGAAGCGCGGTAAAGCGGACCTGGGCCTCCATGCCGGAGCGAATGTCGTTGCCATTCTTCGATTCGATCATGGCATTGATGACCAGCGGCGTGGCCGCAGGAACGATATCCATGATTTTCTGGCCCGGAGCTATGACCCCGCCTACAGTGAAGACGGACAGGCCCATGACCTTGCCAGTGGCGGTGGCCCGGATATGCAGGCGATCATAGGCGGCGCGCGCCGCGATCAACTGCGGTTCCATGGTCTTCAATTTGGACTGGACGTCGTTGAGGTCGCTCAAGACCTGATCCATGAACTGTTTCTTGGCGGCCAGAGATTGCATCTCGGTTTCGCCGATCTGGGCCTGGGCGGTGGCGACATTGGCCTGCAGCGCGCCGTAATCGCCTTGCAGGCCGGCAATCTGCTGCTCTAGGTCGCGCACCCGCGTCATCGGCGCGTAGCCCTTGGTCTGCAAGTCCTTGACGCCAGTCAGTTCATCCTGGCTGAGCGTCTGGCGCTGCTGGTTGGCCGACATCTGCTGCTGGTCGCCGACGATCTGCTCCTTGGTCTGCTGCGCCCGCTGGGTCAGCACGGACAATTGCGTGTCGAGGAAATTACGATTGGCGGCCATCGTCTTATGCTGCAACTGCATGGCGGCATCGATCAGCGGCTGGTATTGCGGACCCAGATCGGCCAGTTCGGCCGGCTCGGCGAAATCAACGCTTTCACGCTGTTCGGCCATCAGGCGGGCTTCACGCGCCTTCAGGTCGATGAACTGGGCCAGAAGCGCATCGGCATTGGCTTCGGTTTCGTCGCCATTGAGGTCAATCAGAACCTGGCCCTTGGTGACCTCGTCACCTTCCTTGACGTGGATGCCGGAAACGATGCCGCCTTCCTTGTGCTGAACTTCCTGGCGACTGCCGGTAACGACGATATTGCCGTGGGCATAGACGGCCGAGTCGACGCGAGCCCACGATGCCCAGCCAAGGAACAGGACGAAAAACAGGAAAACCGCGCCAAACCCGAGGCGGATGTCGCTCAGGGGGCTGTCGGATCCGACCGAGCCGCCGCCTGTCAGCAGATCCCTGGCCTTGTCCCAGAAAGGATTGGGCAGGGCCTGCGGCGTGGTCGGCATTTCGAGGATGTCATCGGTCGCCGCCATCAGTTCACTCCCGCCTTGCCGGCTGCCTTGGGTTCTGTCGGCACGGGCTGCAGTTTGGTTTCCTGGGCGCGCTGCTTTTGCACCAGCTCGGCCCATTCGCGCGTCGTGCCGAAGAACTGGACGCGCCCGCCATTCAGCATCAGCAGCTTGTCGGCGCGTTCGAGGACGCTGGTGCGGTGGGCGATGACGACGACGGCCCCACCCCGCGCGCAGACATCGGCCATGGCCTTGATCAGTGCCACTTCACCGGCGCCGTCCTGGTAGGAGTTCGGCTCGTCGAGGATAAGGATATCGGGATCACGGTACAGCGCACGGGCCAGCGCGACGCGCTGGGCCTGGCCGCCGGAGATGCCCTGGCCGTTTATCCCCAGCACCGTATTGTAGCCATGCGGCAGGTGCTGGATCATTTCGTGCAGGCCGGCGGCCTGGGCCGCGGCCACGACGGCGGCATCGATGTCTTCTTCGTTGCCACCGTTGGCACTTTCAAAGCGAGAAATATTGTCGCGCACCGTGCCGGCAAAGAGCGACGAATCCTGCGGCAGGTAGCCGACATGGCGGGCCAACAGTTCGGGGTCCCATTCGCGGCGCTCGGCGCCATCGAAGCGGATCGTGCCGATTTCGTAGCCGTCGGAACCGACCAGCACGCGGGCCAGCGTCGATTTGCCGGCGCCCGAGGGTCCGGCCACACCCACCAGTTCGCCAGGGCGGACGCGGAAGCTGATGCCTTGCAGGATATAGGCCTTTTGCTCCGGCATGGTGATCGACAGGTTTTCGACATCGATCGCCGCCTTGGGCGCCGGCAACCGGGTCAGTTGCGGCTTGGCATCACGTTCGTCGAGCGCCTTGTTCACCGTCTTGAAGGCATTGTAGCCACGGATCAGCGAGCGCCATTGTCCGATGACCTGTTCCATCGGATTGAGCGCACGTGACATCAGGAGCGAAGCGGCGAAGATGGCGCCGGCCGAAATCATCTGATGAATGGCGAGATAGGCGCCGACGCCGAGCGCCACCGACTGCAGGAACTGGCGCAGAAATTTGGAAAAGGTCGAGAAGCCCCCGACGCTCAAGGATGCCTTGATCTGTTCGTCGAGCGCACCATGACGCTCCTTCAGCATGCCGGCGACCAACGCGCGGCGCATGCCGAGCGCGCGCACCACGTCCGAGCGCTGGGCCGTCGCATCCTGGCGGCCATACGCCTTGGCCATCGCTTCGGCTGACTGGGTGACATATTTATAGGACGAACGCTCGCTCAACCAAGTGACGAAAGCCAGGATGGCACCGCCGCCGATCGTCAGGCAGCCGAGCCAGACATTGAGATAGAAACACAATCCCAGGAAGATGACGATCCACGGCAGGTCGAACAGGGCAACGATGCCGGCGCCACTCAAAGTCTGTTTGAAGGTGTCGAATTCGCGCAGAAGCATGCTGCCGGGGCCCTGGCGGCCGATGGGCGTGCGCGCGTAAAGATGATCCAGCACTTCCCCCGCCAGGATTTTGTCGACCCGCAGGCCTGACCGCATCAGCAATCGCGTACGCAGGGAATCGAGGAAAGACATCGTCCCCAGGGCGAAGACCAGGATCAAGGTCAGGTAAACGAGCGTCAGAGTGCCGCCCGTGGTCACCACGCGGCTGTAGACCTGAAGCATATAAAGCGTCGGCGCCAGTTGCAGCAGGTTGATAAAACAGCTGAACAGGGCCGCGTTGACGAAATGCGGCTTGCACTCGCCCAGCGCCTTGGCGAGGACAGGATTGATTTTGAGACGTGAGGCAGCGGCGATCATATGGGTGATTTATAGCTTAACACTTAAGAAATTTCACCCAAAATACCGGCCAGCGCCTGCCGATCGACGGCGGTTTTTTCAGGTCGTCGCGCTCCTTACCACAGGTTACCGCAGAGAACGAAACTCTATTTTGCCGTCAGTTGCGCTTTATTGCGCGGGCTGGCAAAGACCGATGCTTTTCCGGAGGCATATACGCTCATGAGAAGAATGGAGAAGTGACATACCAAATATTTGGTATGTTCAAGCGAAAAGCTTTTCCTACAAGATGTCGCGACACTTGAGTCTGTAAATAATAAAGGCCGGCGAAGGGGAACGATCGGCGTGGATACCTATAGGGATCTTCTCGACCTGATTTACGCCATGCCGTTCAATACCGGCCTGTGGCCAAAGATCATGAGTCAGATGACGGACATGACCGGCTCGATGGGCGCGATCCTGCAATCGCCCGCGCTTGTTAGTCCGATCAAGGCCTTTTCGCTCTATTCCGCACATAATCTCGATGCGGAAGCCCTGATCGCCAGCGTCGAGCCTTACGCCAAGGACGATCCTTTTTCCGGCCCCATGCTGGCCTCGATCGCCGGCGACTTCGGCAGGGTCGCCCACGGCTTCGCCGCCGTCGGCAGTCTGGACACCCTAGCCCGCAATCCGTTCTGGAACGAGCACATGGGCGCGATGGCTATCGGCGACCTGATGGCCCTGATCCTGCATGAACCCAAGGACCAGGCGATGCCGGTTCTGACTCTTGTACGCCAACGCGGTGACGAGCCCTATCGCGCAGAAGCCATCGCCCGGTTTCAGGCCCTGGCCCCTCATTTACGCTTCGCGACCCGGCTGCTTTTCAAGGTTCAGTCCCTTGATCAGGCAAGCACCGGCATTCAAGCCGCACTCCATCAGCTGCCAACGCCGTGCGCCCTGTTCGGAGCCTCGGGCAATGTCACTTTCGCCAATCAGGCCCTGTCCGGCCTGGTGTCGAACGTATCGTCCCTGCAACTCGTCAACGGTCACTTCAGTGCAAAAGCCAAGGCGACGGACGACCGCCTGCAGCAGGCCATCATGCTGGCAACCCGTGGCGCGCGTGGCGGCCGGACCGGCAGCGAAATCATCGTTACCGATGCCAACGACGGGCGTAGCGTCGTTCTGGTCACGCCACTCGGCGAGGCTGACCCGATGTGGTTCGAAGCGCGCCCGGCTTGCGCCGCAGCCTTCGTTCTCGGCGAAAGTCTTCCGGCACCCGATCAGCGGCAGATCGCCCGCCTTAAGGCCACCCTCAATCTCAGCGAGCAGGAGGCTTTCATCGCCAAGGACCTTTTGACCGGTCTCGCCCCCGAGGACATCGCCATGGTGCAGGGGAAATCGCTGCTGACGGTCAGGACGCAAATCCGCTCCTTGCTCGGCAAGAACAACCTGCGGCGCGTTGTCGATCTCCAGGGCATGCGCAGACTCTTCAACGGAGTTGAGCACCTGTGACGGACTATATCGCCACGGTCGATGAAACGCTGATCGAAGCCCTGTACATGGCCGGCAACGACGCGCGACACTGGAAGGCTTTCCTGAAACACGCCCTCAAGATGTTCAACGTGCAGCTGGCTATTGTCCACATCTTCAGCCCCGGCAATGACGATCCACTCACCTACATGGAGACCGAGCGCCGGGAGGCCGTGCCGGACAATGTGCTCAGATCGCACCTGGCGGCGCTGGCGGCCCATACGCGCCAAGGCATAAGCCTCCAGGACAACCACAGCCTGACTCTCGTCGTTCATGGTCGCCTCCAGTTCGGCATGACGCTGGTGCGCGACGCAACCCGGCCGTCTTTCACCGTCCAGGGCCGTGAAGGTCTCGACAGCCTTGCCCCCTTCGTAGCCCAGGTCATGAATGCGCCGTCTGTCCGTTCGACCGCCGCCATCGATCTACAATATCTGCAGGCCCTTAACAGTATTGCCATGCCGTGCCTGTTGCTGGGCAGGGCCGGCGGGCTTGTTTTTTGCAATGACACCGCCAACGAACTCCTGGCACGCGGACGAGGCCTGCGGCGGGAAGGTTCGGATTTGCGCTTCGACAACGATGCGAACCAGGCTCTCTTCGAAGAAGGCCTGCGTACCTGCGATGCACCTGTCGAGATCATCATGCGCCCACCCGGCCAACGGCCCATCCTGGCGGTGCTGGCGCCGTTGCAGGCTAAGGATCACAACATCGCCGCCACCTTGTATCTGATCGAAGCCGGTTCGCGGCCCATGCCAGGTGCGGGCCCGCCCCGGTTGTGCTCCGTCTACGGCCTGACACTGGCGGAAGCCGAAATCGCCCTGCTTATTCTTTCGGGCCACAATGCCGCGCAAATCGCCATCGAACGCAAGGTTTCCCTCCATACAGTCCGCGCCCAGATCAAACAGATTCTGGACAAGACCCATTCGCGGCGCCAATCCGACCTTTTCAAGCTACAGGGCTTTTTCAATGCCTGATTGTGCGGCCTTACCAAAAATTGGGTATGCGCGGCAACTGTGGATAAATTAAACAAATATTAACGCATAGAAAAAACAGCGTTGATGACGGTGGAGAATCCAGATGTTGAATGCCGCCTGCAAGGTTCTTGTCAGCGTGACGTAATGTCCGCACGGTGACAGGACCTGCCCATAGGGTCGGGCACCATCTGTCAACGGACCAATACCTTAGCCGGCAAAAAAGAAATCCGAATTATTTGCCAATCTTATTGATTGCCAAGACAATGTCGCGTCTGCGTGTGGCCTTACCCACGCTGCTGCTTGCGCGCATATGGCCATACTGGCGATATTATAGTCATGTATTACGCATTAAGTTGGCACGGATTTTGACATAAAAGTTTTGTCTCGCTGACCATTGTTCAGCTTTGGCACAATACCAGCATATCCTTGGGGGAGGATAGGCAATGCAACCTTATGTCTGTTGCCTTGACTTCCCTTTATTCAAACAAGGTCGGCCTCATGGCCGCCGATACAGGGGAAGTCCAAGATGGCGACGATTTATGTAAGCAGCTATGGCAACAATCTGCAGGCTGCGATTGCGGCGGCTCAGGCAGGTGATACGGTCGTCATCGATGTGGCCGGCAGCTATACCGGTGACATCACCATCAGCAAGGCGATTACCCTGCAGGGCGCAAATGCCGGCGTCGCCGGCACGGACGCAACCCGCAATCCCGAAAGCAATATCGTCGGCACGATCCACGTCACGGCCTCGGCCGGCACCGTCATCATTGACGGCATCCGCGTTGAAAATACCTCGAACAATGCGACGCAGCAGTACGGGATCGATATTTCCGGCGCCGCCGATGTCCGCCTCGAAAACTCGATCATTCATTCGGACGGCCCCAACGGCGCCAATGCCGGCTCCTGGGGCGACGTCGCCGTTTACATGGGCACGGGTGCCACGGGCCATGTCACCATCCAGAGCAACCTGATCGACGGCGCCGGCACCGACGATTTCAGCAATGCCGCCTGGAACCGCGGCATCTTCGCCCAGTCGTCGGACACGACCGTCACCATCCTCGCCAATACCATTTCCGACGTCCGCACCGGCATCGGCCTGCAGGGCGTCAATGTCCATGACGCCGTCGAACGCAATGTCATCTCCCATGCCACAACCGGCCTGGCTTTTAGCTATGACCAGAGCCTGACACACGTCGATCACAACACACTCGACAACGTGGCGACCGAATACAATCTCCGTAGCGCCACCTCCGGCGTCACCTTCGATGCCTCGACCAATACCCATACCAATGTCGAAGGCGTGGTCCAGATTCTCGGCAGCGATTACAGCGATACCCTGACCGGCACCAGCGGCGACGACTATATCGCCGGCGACGCCAGCCATACCGATACCGGCCTCGACTATGGCGTCGGCTCGGGTCACGACGATGGCAATACGCTGAGCGGCCTCGGCGGCAATGACATCCTGCTCGGGTCGACCGGCGCCGACAGCCTGAACGGCGGCACCGGCGACGACACCCTGGCCGGCGGCGGCGGCATCGACACCGCCGTCTATACGGCCAGCGTCATCACCGACAAGGAAGTGGCCTACGATGCGACGAACAAGGCCTGGCTGGTCACCTCCAGCGCGGAAGGCAAGGACAGCCTGAGCCATGTCGAAATGATCTCAAGCACGACCGGCCATCATGTCCTGCTCGTCGATCCCGACGGCACCGGCTTCGCCACCATCCAGGCGGCCATCGATGCCGCCAGCTCCGGCGACACCATCGTCATCGCCGCCGGCACCTATAACGAGAGCGTCAACGTTAACAAGGCCGGCATCACCATCATGGGCCAGGGCGAGGTGAACATCCATGGCACCCTCCTGAGCGACAACGGAGTAACGGGCGACCTGCACACCTGGCTGCAAACCGCGCCGGGCTACAGCAGCGGCGCCACCAGCACTGACGGCCTCAACATCTCGGCCGACAACGTCACCCTGACCAACCTCAATGTCGACGGCTTTGTCTACGGCGTGCACTTCCGCACCGACGTCACCGGCACCACCCTCAACGACGTCAATGTCGCGCACTCCGTCGTCGGTATCGAAAAGGCGACCACGGCCGATGTCAGCTACCTGTCGGTCAACGGCGGCACGATCAGCGACGGCATCATCGGCGTCGACTTTGCCAAGGTGACCGGCGCCGGCAACCAGAACGACGGCATCGCCAGCCATGTCACCATCGACGGCACCGATTTCAGCGATCTCGACGAAAAGGGTATCTATGTCGAAACCCTGACGGATTCGACCATCACCAACGTAACGATGGACAATGTCGGCCAATACGGCGGCGTACCGGCCAACGGCGCCAATGGCGCCAGCGGCAACGGCATCGACCTGAATCTGAAGGCCGGCACCTATCAGAACATTACTATTTCGAACTTCGACCTGCATGACACCGGCGCATCGAATGGCCTGGGTACCTCCAATGTCCACGGCGGCGCAATCGTCGTCGAGTCGCGTGACGACGGCAGCACCTATGGCGCCCAACCGGCCCACACCGGCACGGTCACCATCCAAGACGGCACCATCAGCGGCACGACTTCGACAGGCATCCAGGTCGGCGAGCCCGGCAAGGGCAATGCCGATCCGAACGTCAGTGTCAGCGGTGTCGCCATCTCCGGCACGCAGCACGCCGGCGCCTTCGGCGATGTCGGCAACGAAACCCATTCGACCCTGACGGTCAACGGCACGGCCGACGCCGATGCAGTCGTCACATCAGCCACCTCGACGGGCGCCATTGTCTTCAACGGCGGCGGTGGCGATGACAGCTTCACCGGCCATGGCGAGATGGACACGGCGACCTACAGCGGCACCCTCACCGCTTCCGCCATAACCAGTGACGGCACAGCCTGGCATGTCGCGGCCGGCGCCGATGGCACCGATACCCTGACCGGTGTCGAAAAAGTCACCGATTCCAGCGGCCACACCTTCCTGCTGGTTGGCAGCAACGGCGGCTTCTCCACCATCCAGGCAGCCGTCAATGCTGCCCATGACGGCGATACCATCCTGGTCGCGGACGGCGACTACACCGAACAGGTATTGATCGGCGCCCTGTCGAACCTGACCATCATCGGCCAAAGCGAAGGCGGCGTGGTCATTCACGCGCCGGCCTCCACGGTCCAGACCGGCACCGATCCGGTCAATGGTCGCGCCATCTTCGGCGTGGTCACAGCCAATGGCGCCACCAACCTGTCGATCTCGAACGTCACGGTCGAGGGCGACAGCCATGGCGACGGCACCGGCGCCACCTCCGCGCCGTCCTTCGACTTCGTCGGCATCGCTTACATCAATTCGTCGGGCCTGATCGATCACGTCACCACCCAGGACTTCCGCGACCCGCTGGTCAACCCGACCACGGTGTCCGGCGCCCAGCACGGCACCGACATCCTGTCGACCGGCTCCGGTACGCCGCTCGACCTGGAAATCTCCAACAGCACCATCCAGGACTTCCAGAAGACCGGCATCCTGGCGCGCAACACGATCGTCGACATTCACGACAGCGCCATCCACGGCTTCGGCGCCCAGGACATCATCGCCCAGAACGGCATCCAGCTGTCGAGCGGTTCGACCGGTTCGATCACCAACAACACCATCGACGGCATCGGTTTCAACCCGAGCACCAATTCGGTGGCCGGCATCCTGGCTTTCGGCGCCGACGGCCTCGTCGTCAGCGGCAACCATTTCACCGGCACGGATGCCAATGATCTGGGCCTGTACATGCAGGACACCAGCGGCGCCACGGTCACCGGCAATACTTTCGACGGCCAGACGTGGGCGGTCGGTGATTACGGCAGCCATAGCTCGGAAAATACCGTCACCAACCACGGCCCCGACGGCAACACCTACGTGCACATCGATCCCAACGGCGCGGCCTATGACCTTGAACCTTCGCCGGCCGATACGATCGCTTTCCACGTCGACGGCACGGCGGCCGGCGATTATCTGGAGGGCGCCACCGGTGATGACAGCTTCGAAGTCAAGGGTGGTGACGACTATGTCGACGGCCGCAGCGGCATCGATACGGTGCTCGAAGCCGGCACCCTGACCACCTCGTCATTCTCCATCGTCGGCGGCCAGTGGACGGTTGCCGCCGAAGGCACCGACACCCTCGTCAATGTCGAAAAGGTCAATGACGGCAACGGCCACCACTTCCTGCTGGTCGGTGACGGCGGCTACGCCACGCTGCAGGCGGCAATCGACGCGGCTTCGGCCGGCGACACCATCGTCATGGCCGATGGCACCTTCGCCGGCGCCACGGTCGACAAGGCCCTGACCATCGTCGGCGTCAATAACCACGGCATCGACGCCAGCGGCGTACGCGGCGCGGAAACCGTGATCGACGGCACGATCACCGTCACGGCGGCGACCGGAGACGTGGTCATCGACGGCCTCAAGGTCGTCAACAACTCAAGCAACGCCACGCAGCAGGACGGCATCGATATCGCCGGCACCGCCAACGTCACCATCGAAAATACCCACTTCTATACGCCGAACGGCAACGCCAACTTCACGCCGTCCACCAGCCATGCCTATAATTGGGGGGATGTGGCGATCTATGTCGGCACGCCGGCGACGGGTCATATCACCATCGATCACAACCTGATCGATGGCGGCGGCACCGGCGGCTTCGGCGGCGCTTCCTGGGCGCGCGCGCTGCAGACCGAAACCGATGCCACGACGCTTACCATCACCGACAACACCATTACCGGCAATCGTTCGGGTCTTGGCTTCGCCGGCCTGAGCAGCACGGACAGCGTCACCGGCAACACCTTCATCGGCAACGGCACGGCCATCGCCGCTGGCGCTACGATCGACCTGTCGGCGATCACCGGCAACACGTTGAACGGCAATTATGACGACATCAACGTGCGCACGTCCTATAATGGCGTCACGCTTGACATGTCGAACTATACGGTTGTCGATCCGGGTCCCGACCTCTACGTGAAGGTTCTCGGCACCGACTTCAACGACACGATTACGGGTACCGCCGGCAATGACTTCCTGACCGCGGACGCCAGCACCAATTCCGATGGCCTCAACTTCGGCGCCGGATCTACGTTCGTCGACGACAACACGCTCAACGGTCTCGGCGGCAACGACATCCTGTACGGTTCGCAGGGCATCGATCACCTCAACGGCGGCGACGGTAACGACCTCATGAACGGCGGCGCCGGCGCCGACGTCATGGCCGGCGGCAAGGGTGACGACACCTATGTTGTCGATACAGCCACGGATTCGATCACGGAAAATGCCAACGAAGGCAATGACAGCGTCCAAGCCTCGGTGTCCTATACTCTATCGGACAATATCGAAAGCCTGACCCTGACCGGCTCGGACAATATCAACGCCACAGGCAATGCCGGCAACAACACCCTGGCCGGCAACAGCGGCGCCAACATTCTCGATGGTGCCAACGGTGCAGACTCCATGGCGGGCGGCGCCGGCGACGATACCTATGTTGTCGACAACACCGGCGACACGGTAACGGAAAACGCCAACGAAGGCACGGACACCGTCCAGTCCTCGGTCACCTACACCATCGGCGCCAATATCGAAAACCTCACCCTGACGGGCGCCAATGCCATCAACGGTACCGGCAACGCAGGCAACAACACCCTGGCCGGCAACGGCGCCGCCAACACCTTGTCGGGCGGTGACGGGAATGACTGGATCGATGGCGGCCAGGGCACGGACACGATGATCGGCGGGCTTGGCGACGATACCTTCATTGTCGATGCCACGACGGACGTCGTCACCGAAGCGGCCGGCGCGGGCACGGATACCGTGCGGTCGTCGGTCACCTACACCCTGTCCAACAACGTTGAAAACCTGACCCTGACTGGTTTGGCCAATATCAACGCGACCGGCAACAGCATCAACAATGTCATCGTCGGGAACAGCGGCAACAACCTGATCGACGGCGGTGCCGGTTCCGACACCATGAGCGGCGGTGCGGGTGACGATACCTATATCGTCGGCAATGCCTTCGACGCGGCTATTGAAAACGCCAACGAAGGCACTGACACGGTTCAGTCTTCGGTCACCTACACCATCGGCGCCAATATCGAAAACCTCACCCTGACGGGCGCGGCGGCGATTAACGGCACCGGCAATGCCGGCAACAACATCATCACCGGCAACAGTGCGGTCAATGCCCTGTCGGGCGGTGACGGCAATGACTGGCTCGACGGTGGCCAGGGCGCGGACAGCATGACCGGCGGCGCGGGCGACGATACCTTCATCGTCGACAACAGCGGCGACACGGTGACGGAAGCCGTAGGCCAGGGCACAGATACCGTTCAGTCCTCGGTCACCTATACCCTGTCGGCTAACGTCGAAAACCTGATCCTGACGGGAAGCGACAGCAACAGCGCCACCGGCAACAGCGCCAACAACAGCCTCACGGGCAACAGCGGCAACAACACGATCGACGGCGGCGCTGGCACTGACACCATGACGGGCGGCGCCGGCGACGATACCTACATCGTCGACAGCACCAGCGATGTGATCGTTGAAAACATCAACGAAGGCAACGACACGGTGCGCGCCTCGGCCACCTATACCCTGTCTGCCAACCTTGAAAACCTGGTCCTGACCGGCTCCAGCGCGATCAACGGTACTGGCAACGCCGGCAACAACACCCTGACCGGCAACGGCGCCGCCAACACCTTGTCGGGCGGTGACGGGAATGACTGGATCGATGGCGGCGCCGGCAAGGACACCATGGTCGGCGGCCTTGGCGACGATACCTTCATTGTCGACAGTTCAACGGATGTGGTGACCGAGTTGTCCGGCCAGGGCAACGATACGGTCCAGTCCTCGGCCACCTATACCCTGTCCAACAACGTTGAAAACCTGACCCTGACAGGGTCGGCTAATATCAACGCGACCGGCAACAGCATCAACAATGTGATTGTCGGCAACAGCGGCAACAACCTGATCGACGGCGGCGCGGGCGCCGATACCATGAGCGGCGGTGCCGGCGACGATACCTATATCGTCGGCAACGCCTTCGACGCGGCTATTGAAAACGCCAACGAAGGCACTGACACGGTTCAGTCTTCGGTCACCTACACCATCGGCGCCAATATTGAAAACCTCACCCTGACGGGCGCGGCGGCGATCAACGGCACCGGCAATGCCGGCAACAACATCATCACCGGCAACGGTGCGGTCAATGCCCTGTCGGGCGGTGACGGCAATGACTGGCTCGACGGCGGCCAGGGCGCGGACAGCATGACCGGCGGCGCGGGCGACGATACCTTCATCGTCGACAACAGCGGCGACACGGTAACGGAAGCCGTAGGCCAGGGTACCGATACGGTCCAGTCCTCGGTTAGCTATACCCTGTCGGCTAACGTCGAAAACCTGACCCTGACGGGAACAGGCAATATCAACGCGACCGGCAACGGCGTGAACAACATCATCATCGGTAACAGCGGCAACAACACGATTGATGGCGGCGCCGGTGCCGACACCATGACCGGCGGCAAGGGCGACGACATCTATATCGTCAACAACACCTTCGATACGGTCAACGAAAATGCCAACGAAGGCACCGATACGGTCCAGTCGTCGGTCACCTACACCCTGTCGGCCAATGTCGAAAACCTGACCCTGACCGGCGCCGATGCCATCAACGGTACCGGCAACGCCCTCAATAACGTCATTACCGGCAACGACGCGGCCAATGCCCTTTCGGGTGGCGACGGCAACGATACGCTCGATGGCGGCACAGGTGCGGATACGATGTCCGGCGGCTTCGGCAACGACACCTATTATGTCGATGTCACCGGCGACGTGGTGACGGAAGCGGCCAATGCCGGCTACGACACCGTCTATGCGCATGCCACCTACACACTGTCGTCGGATGTCGAAGCCCTGTACCTGACGGGCACCGGCAACTTCGATGCAACCGGTAATGCGCTCGACAACGTCATCGTCGGCAATGCCGGCAACAACACGATCGACGGCGGTGCGGGCGCCGACACCATGACCGGCGGCGCCGGCAACGATATCTACATCGTCGACAACGCCAGTGACGTGGTGATCGAAAACGCTGGCGAAGGCACCGATTCAGTCCATGCCAGCGTCAGCTTCTCGCTGGACGGCGGCTTCGTCGAAAGCCTGCTGCTGACGGGCACCGGCGACATCAATGCCACCGGCAACAGCCTGGATAACACACTGACCGGCAACAGCGGCAACAATGTCATCGACGGGGGAACCGGCGCCGACATCATGAGTGGCGGCGCCGGCAACGACACCTACTACGTCGACAACGTCAATGACATCGTCAACGAAGCATCAGGCCAGGGTACCGACACTATCTTCGCTTCCGTCAGCTACAGCCTCGCCGTGGCTGGACGCGTCGTAGAAATCCTGACCCTGACCGGAACGGACAATATCAACGGTACAGGTAACGGATCGAACAACACGCTGACTGGCAACATCGGCAACAACGCCCTTGATGGCGGCGCTGGCAACGATACGCTGAACGGCATGGGCGGCTCGGATACCCTGACCGGGGGCCTGGGTTCCGATGTCTTCAAGTTCCTGATCGGCAGCGGCAACGACTACATTACCGACTTCTCGGCATCGCAGGGCGATACCATCGATCTGCACGCCTACAACGCTCAGGCGACGGCGCATATCAGCCAGGTCGGATTGGATACGGTCATCGACCTCGGCGGCGGCAATGTCATTACGGTCGCCAACACCACCTATAACGACCCGAGCTTCCTGAACCATATCGTCTGGTAAGCTTCAAGTATGTGCCGATCTTCGGCCGGGCGGCGTCGCGAAAGTGACGCCGCCCATTCTTTTTGCGCCAAACCTGTCTCACACGCGAAAAGGTTGCGGTCTGTTACGCTGGCGATAGAGGCGGCGCAATGTAGCGGCATATATGCGCGCCTTGGCCGGCCACATTGCAGGGCAGCCAATTTTGCAACAGCCAGCTTATTGATTTCAGGCCATGTTTATGTTTTTACCTAATCGGCCGAGCGCAGGCCAAGCCGCATTGCAATTCCGGAGTCACGGTGATTTATTGCACTTTTGGGGCGAGCGGCCGTGGTAACACCGTCGCCCATGCGATGCGTGACAGTTTTAGTGGGTGGGCGGCGCCATGACGGAAGAATCTGACATCATTACGCTCCTGCGCATTCTGCTGGCGCGCAAGCCGTCGGAATCCGCGCTGGAAGATCTCGTCAAGAAGCCGCTCGATCAAACTCTGCTGCGTACGCTGGCGGTCGATGAATTCGCCAACAATGTCCTTGAGCCAATGCTCAATGACGGCGTCATGTTGCATGACAAGAAGAATATCAAGCTGACCCAGGCCGATCTCCTGTGGATCAGCGAACACATTCCGATCACCGCCTATTCCAAAAGCCGGCTATTCGCCGTTTACAACTGGTACGAAGTTTACCTGATCCTGCTCAAGGACAAGTCGCTGGAAGATGCGCTGACCGCGTTTTTCGGCCAGAACCCCAAGCTTGACCGCTTGAACAAGCTGCGGGCTGATATTGTCAGCAAAGGTCGCGCCAATCAGCAGGAAAAGCTGGAAGTCGTCGCTGAAATCGACGAAGCCACCCCGATCGATGTTCCGGAGAAATCCAAGGTCCAGACGGGCGATGAAGGCCGGAAGCTGCTGGACGCCATCGAACTGGGCGCGGACTACAGTTCCGTGCGCAAGGCCCTGCACGAACTGTACAAAAGCGGCTCTCCCGGCGTCATATGGCTATACCGGCAACTGGCGCAAAAGGAATCCGTGGACGCATCCATCCTGTTCTTGGTCAGCTATATGGCCGTGCGCGTCTATACACGTCAGTCGATGTACGACAGCGCCTTCCGCATTTCTGAAACGATGCTGGCGAAGGAAGACCTCGTCAAGGGTCTGCAGGCAGCCGACCGGACGCGGCTTTTGAAATTGCACGCCCTAAGTGCCCTGCGTTCGGGCCGGCCGGACTATGCGCTGCAAATGTACCGGCGGCTGATCGTTCTCTACCCCAACGACTGGGAATACTATTATCAGCTGGCCGACAATATCGCCCATACCGCGCCGCAGGAAGCGACCCGCTATTTCCAGTATGCCCTGAAGCTGTCGGAAAAGATGCCGGTGCCGATCAAGATATCGATCGCCGACTTCCTGTCGCGCCAGGGCGAAGAAAAAGAAGCCATGATGCTTCTGCTCGACCTGCTGAAGGAAGAGTTCCCCAATAACGATGTCTATGTCGCCCTGGCCAATCTCGCCCACCTGCACGGCGACCTGTGGGCCTGGCGTACGTATCTGGCGCGCTTCTTTGAAAATCAGCGCCTGAGCGCCGATGATATCCGGCTCGAACATGGCGAACGCATGTTCCGTTTCGGCGAATTCGCACACGACAGGCGCACCGATCACGCCAAGATTACCGTCGTCATGACCAGCTTCAACGCCGAAAAATCGATCTACCAGGCGGTCAAGAGCGTCTGTGCCCAAAGCCTGGGCAACCTCGAAGTCATCATTGTCGATGACTGTAGCGAGGACGGGACGCGTGACATCATCAAGGCGCTGAGCGAGGAAGACAGCCGCGTTCGCTACATCTTCAACACGCTCAATGTCGGCACCTATTGCTCGAAGAACAAGGGCATCCAGGAGGCGACCGGCGACTACGTTACTTTCCACGATTCCGACGACTGGATGCACCCGCAACGCCTGGAACGCCATCTGGAAGCGACCGTCGATCCCTATGTCGCCTCAATGTCGAACTGGGTGCGCATGACCGACGAAGGCTATGCCATCGTGCGCAAGGGCGGCGGCTATACGCACAAGAATCCGGCCTCGACCTTCATTCGCCGCGATGTCTTTGACAATATCGGCCTGTTCGATTGCGTACGGACGGGTGCAGATACGGAAATGCTGTGGCGCATCAAGCATTTCTACGGCCATGATACCGTGCGCAATATCGACGAGACCTTGGCTTTGGGCCTGCATCGTGAAGATTCCCTGACCACCAATGGCGTTACCGCCTTCGACGAATACCGCTATTCCCCGGTACGGCTGCAATATTGGGAAAGCTGGGGAAACTGGCATTTCGAAAAGCTGCTTGAAGGCGGCAAAATCTTCATGCCGTTCCCGAACCTGGTGCGTGATTTCGTGGCCCCACAGGAAATCGTCGTTTCGGCCCTTGAATAGGCGCTATCGCGCTGCCGCTAAGCCTTTCAGGTCATAACCGCTGGTTTGAAATCAATCGATCTTCGCACCGGGCAGCTTATCGCAATAGCTCCTCAAACAACTGTTTGTGCGCATTGTTGCCAACCGTGCCGCGCTTGCGCGCCAACTTCTCCTCCTGTCCTAAGCTCGTATTAATTTAAAAGCGCTGGGCCACGCGCAACGTGATCTGCCGAATCCATTTTCGCCAGCAATTTCAATTTCCGGCAGGCAAACACTAGCGCTCCTTAATTCCGGAGATCATCATGACCGACTACCCAATTACATATTATCGCATTTCAGCGAGCGATATTCTGAAGCGAGATATTGATGGCTATGTGACAGCATCCAGCATTTCAGATTTGAATCTAGCTGTAAATGCCCCTCCCCCAATCCCTACGCCTCCTCCTCCGCCATACCCCCCCTTACCTCCCTCCCGCACCGTCGTTGTCGATTTCGAAGGTGGTTATTACAAGTTCAATAATTCCTCCGTCGATCACGGTTCGCCAATCAAACTTCTATTCTTTCCGCGCGGGGGCGTTATTATCGAAGCGGAAGGAGCTGTCTTCGATGCCACCGACATCCCAGAGACTGTCACCGTTCCGCTGATCAGTTTCAATGTTGATACGCCGACAACAACCACGACTTGGCCAGTATCTGCAGCTCTTGCTAAGAGTTCGGCTTATATTCCCGTCGACACATCGTTGAATGCCTTGAGCTTGAATGCCGGTGACTGGATTGAAATCCTATCCAACGAATACCATTCCGGCGCCAATGGTCAATCGGGATATGAAATCAAAACAAAAGGCGAAATTGCGCAGATAAGCCATATCGATACAAGCCTCAACCATTTATATATTTACCGCGGTCTGGCCGACGATTACAGCTTAACTGGTGGTGTCTATATTGCTTCTGACGGCAGCACGACCACAACGAGCGTGGTACGTGTACGCAAGCTCAACACCGGAGAGAAATGCGAAGTCCGGGGCGGTTTGTTTCTGGGTACAAACCATGGCAACAGCCAAGACGACGACCAACCCAGTTCGCCTCGCGGTATTCAGTTTAACGGCATCGTTGGCGGCAGGGTAATCGGTGCGGAATTCCGAGGTTTCGGTCGATTTGTAGGCTCAGCCACCCAGTGCATTGATATGATGGTCAGTGGTTGTCATTTTATCGGTCGCGACTATGCAGTTTCCAGCAACCAAGGTGTAACCCAGTCCAAATGGTTTGACGGCTTTCTCTTCCAAAGCTGCCAAGGCGTGAATTTTACTGGCAATGTTGGGCGCGGTCTCAGGCATCCTATCGATGTTCAGTCTGACAATTCAGCAGGCAACGGCTATGGGGATATGATCATTTGCCGCAATATCGACGTCACCGGAAATACATGGGAGGACAGCGAAAGTGCCTATCTCCACTGCTGTGAAAACGTCAATTTCACGGGTAACGTCGCAATCCGATCCGGCGGGTTCGGTTGCCGCGGCAAGCACATGAGTTTCACCGGCAATCGGGTCTATGCATCCATTACGGAATGGGCCTTTCGAGCCGGTGGCGCAACCAACGCGAATTACACTCTACCGACAAGCTGCGGCCACATAAATTCATCTGGCAATTATGTTGAAGGTCCCACAGGTGGCTGGAGAATCGATGCCGACTGCGACTCGTTTAGTTCGGAGGGAGATACATTTGTGGTTTCTGTGGGCGACGGATATGAATTCCGTAACCAAAACAATGGCCCAATCACCATCGCCAATTGCACGCTTGATTTTTCGGCGCGTGCCCATACCATCGACACGCAGTTTTGCGGCATAAATATTCTTAACCAAAATAACCAGCGCCTCAAACTGGAAGCCGTCAATATTTCCGGCTGCATCATCAAGGGCGCTTACAATGGCATCGTCATCGAAGGCACACAGACATACACCACTCCAGCCGGCAATATTGCTATCCGAGGTATCAATTTTATCAGCTCGGAAAATCACGATGTGCACGTGGGCGCATTTCAGGGCCATGCCGGCTTTTACGGAGACAGCAATGTCATTTCGGATTGCCAGATGTCCGCGTCGTTGACTGCGCCAGCGGTCTATCTTGACCCCGGCAACTATTTCGGCCGCGCACCAGCCGTCTACGACAACAGCTATGTGGACTATCGCAGTAGCCTGATCTACACTGGCCTGATTAATACCTCAGCCGATCTGCCGAATCTACAGGGTATGAATTATCGTATGGGCGATCGCGTAAGAAACACCAACAGTGCAGTGGGTAGCTTTAATGAGTACGTCTGTACGTCTGACGGGACAGGCGGAACGCTCGGCACATTGACCGCTTCTGGCGCCATCGCCGCAGCCAGCACCACATTGACCCTGACGACAGCCATCCCAGCAGCTGTTAACATGACAGCAACGGTAGTCGGTGCTGGGCCTTCGGGGGCTGATTTGGTAGCGAATATTACGGCAGTATCCACTGACAAGAAGACTTTGACCTTGGCGACGGCTGCATCAGTGTCTGTAATGAATACCTTGGTTAAAGTCAGTAGAGTCCGTACTGGTACCTATACTGCTGCAACCAACACACTGGTGCTGAATATCTCCACCTCATTGGTAAGCAGAGGCCAGGTGCTGAAAATTCCCAGTGCAGGGCCTTCGGGAACAGACTTAATTGGCTATGTCGACCATATCGCCGCTGACAATAAAACGATTACACTTGTCCCACCTCCGGCGGGAATCACAACTGTCAATGTAAGCAACGCAACAATTAGCTACATTGCGCCGGTATGGAAAGGCCTGTCGGCGATACCGTCCTAATTGATAAACTGCCGGGACACCTATACCGAAACCTGCTCTTCCAGCTTGGGCAGGTCGGCATGGGCGTCCCACCACAACTTCATGGAAGGCCGCATCGGGGCGGAAGGATCGGCCTTCCATGGCTTTTCGCCGCCCGGGTAGTGCAGGATCCGTACCTGCGCCAGCAATTTGCGAGCATCCTCGGCATCAACCGATGCCAAGTACGACTCATGGAAATTGTATTCCGACGAAATGATACGCAGGCGATACTTTTTCTGCGCAAAGAACTTCGTCATCTGCGACTGTTCGTTGACCTCGACGCCCTGGCGGGCGAAAGCCATGATCTCATTACGGAAATCGTCGCTGAGCAGTTTCGTGCGGATCAGCATGACACCACTGTTGAGACGGCCCATGTACATACGCGACCTGTCGTCGAACATGCCTTGGATACGGTCGGCCAGCACCTGAGACGACACTGGCCGCTCGTTGTCGTCGACCATCATGCGCTTCTGGAACTGCGCACAACCGACCATGTCGGCGTCGGGCCGCAAGGTCAGCAAAGGCTCGATTTCGGCCAGGCAAACCATGTCGACATCGAGAAACAGCACCTGGTCCTCATTGGCCGGACGAAAGACGGCCCACTTCAGAAAGGTGCCGCGGTTCCACTTGGTTCGCTCGGTCCGGCGGACATTGTTCTGCGCCAGCTCGTATAACTGATCGCGCAAGTCACCATCGATCAGGATGCACCTGTCCGCGACTTTCTTGACGAACGCATCATCGAAGACAGCAGGGTCGTCGCTATAGATATGGACCGGCGAATGCAGCATCGTACCGGCGCGCACCATGCTGCTGACAATGGTTTTGAACGGCATGAGATAACCGGCGTCGAAGGCAAATGCCAATGCCGTCCGCCGCTCGATGTCCGGTACCGAAGCCGCCGCGGGTTGCTGGCGCAAAATTTTCGCGATCGTCATGCGCTCATCCGTACGCGGCCCTTTTGGCCTATGCCTTAGAGGAAGTCGCCTACCATATCAAGGGAAGCGCCGGCGGTTGCAAAGCCATGGTCAGGCCCAAATGTGACAAATCCGACAAATTTTCCAACATCTTTTTGCCGCCCGAAAGCAATAAACCGCCGGCGTGTTGATACAGTCTGCGGAAAACATGATGCGGAAGTTCGACGTCGTCATCTACGGAGCCACCCTGGCAGGCATCAGTGCGGCCTATTGGCTGGGACGCCAGGGCTTCTCGATCTGTGTCCTTGAGCCCAGTCCCTATATTGGCGGAGCGATCGCCGGCGGGCTGTCGTGGCAGGACTTTCCTCCCGACAACCTGGCCTCGCAGATTCTCGCCGGCCGGGTGACGGGCGACTTTTTCCGCGAAAACGCCATGGCGGCCTATCGTCGTCCTCTGACAGACTATACCGATCGTGGCCTGGAACCGAAGACATCCGCCCGTTTGCTGCGGGACATGCTTCACCAGTCGAACGCCTTCGTCAAAACCGGTGTCCGGCTGGAAAAAGGCGATGTTATCATCGAAAAAGGCCGGATTACGGCTGTGCAAACCGCCGATGGCCCGGTCTCCGGTGACTTCTGGATAGGTGCGTCCTATGAAGGCGACCTTGGCCATCACGCCGGCATCACCTATACCAGCGGTCGCGAAAGCGAGACCGTCTACGGCGAAAATCGCGCCGGCTTCCGGCCGGAGTTCGCCTACAAGCTTCCCGGTTTTTCCGGTCTCGGTGCCCTCGTCCCGCCCTGCCCCGACCTGGTTGCCGGCGCCGGCGACAGGCGCCTTCAGTCCTTTACCTTCCGCGTGACGGTGACCGGCAACGCAGCCAATCGGCTGCCTTTCCCCAGGCCCGCCGGCTATGACCGCAACTCGCCGCACCTGCAACTGCTGGCGCAAATGATCGCGCTCAAGAACTATCGTTATATCGCCGATATCGTTTCCGGCGATGCCTTGCCGGACGACAAGTATGACCTGAACAGCATGGCGATTGTCGGTTGCGATTGCGTCGGCCTGAATAACGGTTACGCCGAAAGCGGATGGGCGGCGCGAGACGCCATGGTGGCGGCACACCTCCTGCAGGTCCAGTCGGTTCTTTATTATATCCAGAATGACACCGATGTGCCGCATCTGAAGGCTGACGCCCGGCGATGGGGGCTGTGCCGGGACGAATTTCCAGGCTCACCCTATGGTGACGGGTTCACGCCAACGCTCTACATCCGGGAAGCCCGCCGGCTGGTCGGCGCGACCGTCCTGACGCAACGCGACCAGGAAACCGAGGCCAGTGGAGGAACACCCACCAAAGCAACCCGGTGCACATCCTGGTCATATGGTTTCCGCGACAAGCACGGCGTCCAGTATTATGTCGATCCTGACGATCCAGAGACCTTATGCATGGAAGGTAATCTCAAGCGATCGACAGATGTCGATTACGTTGGTGTCCAGAACCCTCCGGCGGCCTATGACATTCCGTTCGAAGCCCTGATGCCGCGCCCAGGACAAATCGGCAATTTCGCCGAGGCGGTCTGCTTTTCCTGCTCATCGATCTTCTGGGCATCGGCGCGCATGGAACCCAACTTCGGCAATCTCGGCATTGCGTGTGCCGCACTTGCGAAACATTGCCTGGGCCGACGCTGCAGTACGGCGGATTACGACTATGCGACTGTTCGCGCCGACATGCGTGACCATATGCGCGTCGCCAATTCGGCCTAGGGCAGGCATCTTGTGTTGCGATGCACAAAATGATAGCTAAGTCTGACGGTAGGTTGGAAGACCGGAGGCGATTCCTCATGAAAACTGGCTTTGCCCTGTGAAATCCGTCGTTCTCTACGCCAATTGCCAGGCTGTAGCCCTGGCCTCCATGTTCCAGGTGATCGAAAGATTTAACCAGGACTATACCTATCACAGAACCAAACCTGTGCACCGGATCAGCGCTTCCGAGCTACGGGCCTGCGTGAATGATGTCTTCCCCAGCCTCGACACGCTCATTCATCAACCGGTACGCTCCGGCTTCCGCGGTGGCGGCTTTTCTTCGGATTATATCCGCAGCCAGGCCCCGGCCAATGCCCGGCTGATTTCCTTTCCGTCGCTACAGTATTACGGCTATCAACCGGCTTCGCTGGTTCTCAAGAACCTGACCCTGGAGCAGAGGCAGAAGCACACGGAAATTTTCGAGGCGGCAGCCGTGGATACCTTCCACTTCACCCAGGTGATCCGTGCCTATCTCGAGGGTTTGCCGGCGACCGAGGCCTTGAAGCGATACCATGACGGCTATGGCGACGACGGTGACTTCGCTCTCGATTATGCGCGCCGCAGCCTGGCCAAGATCACAGCCGCCGAGGCCGCGCATCAGCTTGACGTCAAGGTCGCCGGTTTCATCAACGACACTTACCAATCACGTCAATTGTTCAACACGCCGCGCCATCCGACCTCGCACCTTCTGGTCTATGTCATCGACCAGATGGCAGCACTTATGGGTCTGCCGATCGGCGAGGACGACAGGGTCCGGTTGCGGCGCAAGGAGCCTTTGCTGTTTCCCAGCTATCCGGTACAAAATTACGTCCGCGAAGCGCAAGGCCTGACATTCCCGGGTCAGGAAACGTTTCGCACCAAACGACGCACCTTTGCCATCGCAGACATGGCGCCGGCCTTCTACAGCTTTTACGACACCCTGCCCCGCGCACAGCTCGAAAAAGCGCTGCATACCTACGAGATCGCGGCAAAAGCCCTGTAGCGTCAGGCAGTTTTGCGGTAGGCGCCCACGGGCGCCGTCAATTCATCCAGCAACAATCCAAGCTGTCGGCCGATACGGTTCGGATGCAGGTACTGTGCACGCTCGATCATCAGATGACGGTGGAAACTGCGTTCTTCCGCCTCCATTTCGACCGCCCGGGCCACGGCGCGGCGGAAATCGTCATCCGAATCCGGCGCGTACAGCAGTTCCTGCGTGGCGACCGGAAAGACCTCCTGCAACTGACGTGTACGCGGCGCTACGACCAGAGTGCCGACCGTGAGGCACAACAGGGCCACGCCGGAAGTCAGGAAACGCTGATAAGGCAGCACGACGCAGGCGGCGTCGCGCAGCAGTTCCGGCACTTCCTCGTCCGGAATGTTGCGCACATCCCAGTCGATATCGTCTCGGTCGCCGAATTTTTCCTGCAACACCGAAACATAATCGTCGCCATTGATGGCGTTGCCACTGAACTTCAGCCGTGCGTCATGTTCACGCGTAAAGGCGGCCGGCAGCAATTCGGGCAGAACGTCGAAGCCCTTGTAACGCCGCAGCATGCCGAACGACAGGATGGTGCGCGACGCCGGCGCATCGATACCTGCCAGCGTGGTCTCCTCGGGTTCATAATGACCGAGATAGGACGGATGCATCAGCAGGAAAATCTTGCGCCGGTCAAGATCGACCTGGCGCGCCAATACGTTGATGGCTTCGGTATTATGGACGATGATGCGGTGGGCCAGGGCCGCCAGACGTTTGCGCAAGCCGACAAACACCTCGGGATGCTGCAATTCGTGCGGAAACTCGTTGTGGATGGTCCAGACCACTCGGCCACCCTTGTCGACGAACTGCTTCAGGGTACGCAGGAAATAGTCCGTCGTCGCCTGGGCTTCGGCCCTTGTAGGCGAGGCGCGAAGAACGTGTTCCTCCCAGTTGACGTGCAGCAGGACCTTTTCACCGGCGTTCAGCGCCGTCAGGGCCTGGTCGACCGTACCGCGAACCAAGTCGTAACGACCGCCGAGGCCGGAATACAGCAGCGACTGGTACGGATTGTCGGGATAGAGGGTGCAATTGATGGCGCGCATGAACGTCAGGCCTCTTTATTGGGCAGGATGATCGCCGGCGCGTCAAAGGCGCGCTTTTCCATGGGGAACGGCAGGTAGCCGGACTGACCAGCGGCGATCTGGGCGTGGAAGGCCTCGGAATAGTCGTGATAAAGCTGACGCGGCTCGGTAAAGCCGGTGCGCGACAAACCGAACTCTTCGCTGGCGGTCAGCGAGTCGGAGCGGGCACGGCCGAACAGCAGGGGCCAACGCAGACGCAGGACCGACTGCTGGCCATAGACCAGGCCGATACGCTGGATCAGTTCGAGGTCGGCGGCGATGCGCACGCTGTCGAAGAAGCCAATCTTTTCCAACACCGGCTGGCGACGGAAAACCAGTGAGATACAGCACAGGTGTGAAATCTGGCCGCCGGCCTTGATGACCAGGTCGCCGGCTGTCGTCATGCGCAACCAGTCGGTCGTCAGCCCGACCAGTTCGGGGTGTTTCAGCAGGACCGCCACGCTACACGCGAGACGATCGGGGTGCGACCAGTCGTCGGAGTCCTGCAGCGCGATGATCTCGCCCTGGGCTTGCAACAGGCCGGTGTTCTTGCTGACATAGGTGCCGTCGTTGGTGGTCTTGAGGATCACCTTGACGCGCGGGTCGGAGCGTTCGATGTCCATCAGCAACTGCGGCGTCGAATCCGTGCTGGCGTCGTCGACGATGATCAGTTCAAGATTGGAATAGGATTGCTGCAGGATCGAGCGCACGGCGGTGCCGATATATTGCTCGACATTGTAGGAGGTCATGACGACCGACACCAGCGGTCCCTTGAAGACCGGCCCGTAGGGGAACTTGCCCGTCGGATAGGCGCCCGCGCCGCTTAACTGGTCGAACAGTTCGTCGCCGAGGCGCTGGTCGCGTCCGACGTTGCGGGCGCCCAGGCGCGAGAACATCGGATCGAGATAGCTGAGCGCCAGATCGATATTCCCGACCTTTTGCGACACGGCATACAGGAACAGGGGCATTTCCGCCGGGTAGATATCCGGACCGCCGTTCATGTAGACCCATATGGTGTGGTAGTAGGCCTGTTCATACTTGCCCAGTTCCAGGCAGGCGGCGGCCGTCAGGAGGCGTAGTTCCAGGCTTTCCGGATAAACCGCCAGCCAGCGCTCGGCCTCTTCGACCGCGGCATCGAAATTGCCGATGAAGAAGTGCGAACGCACCAGTTCACAGCGAATGCTCTCGCTGTCCATGTCCTGATACTGGACCAGGATGGCATGGGCCTCCTCAAGCTCGCCGATGGCACGATGCGCCTTGGCGGCGGCAACGATCCAGCGTTCCTGGAGAGCATTTTCGCCCAAGGCATAGAAGCAGCGTAGGAAAGCGGCGTCATCGCCGACATGGCGCTCGAGACGCATCAGCTCGATGCGCGGCTCCAGCCATTCGCTGTTGTCTTCGGCCAGGCGACCGAAAATGGCGCGGGCCTCGTCGATCTGCTCGGCCATAAGGGCGGCGCGGGCATAATCGAAACGCGTCTGCGGATCGAGCGGCTGGGAGAACAGCGCCTTCTGCCGGCGCTCGACCATTTGCTTGAGCAGCTTGTCGGCGCGGACCCGCGGATGCAGCGGGTTCTTGCGGATAGCGTCCATTTCCAGCGACAGCAGGCGCTCGGCCAGCTTGTCGTCGGCCTTGATGGCCAGCGCCTTGGCCATGTAGTCGATGGCGAGGTTGATGTCGCCCTTGCGCCGCATGATGTTGGCAGCCAGTTGCAGCGCGGAGCTATCCTCGAGCTTGCGCTTCACAAGTTCCTCGGCAAACACCAGGGTGCGGGGGAAATTGCCTTCGCGGTCGATGGCGCGCGTCACCATCAGCACCGTCGCGTCATCCTTGAAAGCGGCCGGCGGGAATTCGCCAAGCAGGCGAAGGACGCTGTACATCTTCTTCTCGGCCTTGGCGGCGTCGATGATCTTGCGGGAATCGAGACTGCCGATCTGCGCCGCCGTCCTGACCAGGTCAGCCAGGGTGGCGAACGGCGCCATCGCCTTGATGAGCGCGCGCAGCAGGTTGAGCGTCAGGACCGGTTGATTGGCAATGCCTGTATCGGCCTTGAGGGCGTGCACCAGGCCCGATACCGGCCTGGACATATCGGCAAAGACAGCGGCGATCCGGGCCAGGACCCAATCGGGAATGCCGGCGAGATAAACCATGACATCGTCACTGCGCACACCGGCGCCATAACGCACCAGGGCGTTGACGGCGTCCGTGCACGGCGGCATGTCCTCGCCTTCGAACAGCGCCCGGGCCGTTTCAAGGTCGCCCTTGGCCAGGCTCAGGCGGGCGCGCAGGTCGAGAAACGGCGTCGTGTCGCTGAAAAGCCGCAATGGTGTCGCGTCGAGCACGGCTTCGGTATCGGCGATATCTTCGTCGAAATAGGCCGTCTCGGCCAGGTGCAGCCAGGCCTGGGCGTGAAACGGCTTGGTCTCTGTGATCCGGCGCAGGGCGGCGCGCGCCTCGGTGAAGCGTGCCTGGTTGGCAAGATAGACGGCCTTGTCGAAATCCTGGGTCGCCCGTTCAAGCTGCGCCTTGATGAAATCGTTGGTGAAGTTAATGCCGACCGGCACATTAAACAACGGTTCGTCGGCTTCCGGCGCCGCCGCTTCACCGAAGTCGCGGACGATACGGATATCACCATAGGCCGCATAAGGGCTGCCGATCAGGATGGGCGATTCCAGAGTCGCGTCCCAGGTGACCATGCCGTCCGCGTCGGTAACGGGCGTCAGCGCCGAAGTGACCTGCCATGCAATTGGTGTTTCAAGGGTCAGGACAGCTTTCAGAGGCACATCGAGTGCAGCATCGACGCCGGCCGGCGACTTGACGAGCCAGGTCCGGGGCTGTGTCACCTTGACGGCAACGCCAGGCGTCTCGTCATCGATAGGAAGGCGCGCCTTCAGGACATTCAGGATGTCCTGGATATAGGTAAAGCGTTCGCCGCGTGGCGTCACCGTCAGGGCCGCAACCAGATCCGGATCGGTGATGACATTGAGCAATTCGGTGATGCGATCCGGCTGGGAATCCGGCCGGCGGCCGAAGACGCGTTCGATTTCGCCGGCTTCGTCTTCCGTCAGGTCCTCCTCGATGTCGAACTGCGGTGGCTGCCGGTTTAACAGCCGTTCGATGATGCGACGGTGGAATTCGGCGCTGCACAGGACGCGGTGCAGGAAGTAATCGTAGATTTCTCCCGAGGACTTGGCGACATTGTCCTTGATCGTCGTCTCGCGGCCAAGAACGAACTTGAACAGGGCCGAGATCGTAAGTTCGCTGGCCGGCGCCGTGAACATGGGGTGGGCGATGAAGGCATCCTGGGCCGACTGGGTGGCGACGGCCTCGGGCAGGCGCGACGCAACGTGGCGGAGGCGTTCGCCCAGCTCTTCGTTATTGTGTTCGTCGGCGAAAGCAATCAAGGCATTGATTTCAAGCGCCGAATCCGGGTGGGTCAGCAGACGCAGCAGGAAGCGCGGCCATGTCTCGCTGAAAGCCGCTTCGCCAAGGCGCAGCTTGCGACCGAAAATCTGGGTGGCGGCGTAATCACGCAAACCGGCGGGAACCGGTTCTTCGGCATCGAACCAGATTTCCTCGGCAGGTCCAGCGTCCTGATCTTCACCCTCGAAAGCCGGCGCCTCAATCGCAGGCGCGGCGTCTTCCGAACCACCTTCCACGGCTTCGTCCTCATCGGCCAATGGCTCGACGAGGCGCACCTTGCGCACATGCGGCAATCCAGCGCCCGTGATCAGCGGTTCCAGCACTTCAGCGGTGAAATAGTCGGTGGCGATCAGGGCGGCACCGGCGCCGATGACATCGTCGCTCAGGAACAACTGGCCATCAATGATGGTTTCACCGGGCGCCAGGATGTCGTTCAGCGGCCGATAGCGCGGGCTGAGTTCAGCCATCGCCGTCCACGTATAGGTAATCGGATAGCGCAGCGGACCGCTCATTTCCGGCAGGACATAGACCTCGATCTCGTTCTCGCCTTCATTGAGCACGCCGGCAGGAAGATCGAATTCGTAGCGATGCAGGTCCCTGGCGGCGGTCGGCTCCCTGACGTCCGGATTGACGCGGTCGGCCAGCGCCGTGCCGACGTCGACGCCGTTGACGCGGATGCAGACCTCGACCATGGCGTCCATGTCGGCGGAATCATAAACCCAACCGATGACCCGGCCGAAGCCGACTTCATCCAGCCGGCCGCGGATCGGGCGCTTTTCCGCCGTGGGCGAGCGCGAGCCGAAGGTGAGTCCGCCCGGCGCCAGGGCATCGACCTGCTCTTCGGTCTGGGTAACGTATTTGCGCACGATGACCGTCTTCGTGCCAGGCACCACCACCTCGACCTTGTTGCGGCCGGCGATGACATGCTCGGTCGTCATCGGCAGGGCAAAGCCGTAGGCGCCGTCGCCAATGTTGAGTTCGACAAGGTCCGGACGTGGCTTTTCCGCCGTGAATTCGCCGACAGCGAGGTCGTTGACGTACAGTTCAAAAACAATGCGGCGATCGAGATCGTCCGGCGCGTAAACGTATCCGCGCAGGATTCCCTTGGTGATCCAGCCAATCTGGCCGACGAGCGTAGTTTCATCTTGCATATGGCGCCCTTTGGGCAGACTGTCATTTTCTATGGCGGTATCGGGCATATAACACGCGGGCAATTGGGGCTGTCGTCCACCGGCAACCACGTGCGGCCACCGGACCGGGTCCTGCTTCAAAGGTCAAGGACACCGGATTTCGCACGCGCGAAAAAGAATGACCCCTCAGCCCCGTCAGGACATCAATGGCCAGTATATAGCCAGCAAAAAAAAGCGTGTGCAACCAACAAATTACTGAGTCAGCCGCACCACTTGATTCACTTGATATTTCAGACCGTAACAAATCGCACGGTCGGCTGGTGAACCTGGGACAACGCAGCACGTAAAACGTGCTGCGTTGCACAATTCCACAACCTACAGGTTGGCGTGAATGCTGGCCTTGAGCTGGGCAAACAGGGCCTGTGCATCCTTGCGCAGCTTGGCGACCCATTTAGGATCGATCGGCGCCGGGAAAGGCGTGAAGCGTTCAACCAGATCGGGAGAGTCAAAAACGCACAGCAGGTCTTCGCGGTTCATGCGGCGCATGAAATTGCGGTTCTTGCTGGTCGGCACCAGAACCATCGACGGCACGCCGTACATGGTGGCGGCGACGCTGCCGTGGAACTTCATGCTGGCCAGGGCCGTGCACCGGCCGATGGCGCGGCTGAGCTCGTCGAGGCTTTCGCTGTAGATGACCTTCTTGCCGGGAATCTTGACGCGCTCGGCATTGATCACGTCGCGCTGGCCGACGGCGCCGGTGCCAAGGATAAGGTGGTGGACCGTGTAGCCGTCCTTGATCGCCTTGTTGCCAAGCGCCTCGATCTGGCTGTAGTCGTCCTCGTTCTCCTTGCCGGGACGATGCCGGGTAACGATGCCGAGGATCTTGCTCTTCGGGTCTTTCGTCACGGTCGGGAAGGTCAGGGCGCAAACGATGTCGGGCGCCTCGACCACTTTCACCTTGGGCGAGGTCTTTTCAACGATCCAGTTGACCGACTGCTGGTCGCGCGCGTGGATGAACTTGACGTTGGGATGGTTGAAGAAGGTCTTGTAGCGTTCGACGATGTCGGGACGCTCGGTCTGGTGCGTGTTGGTCTTGGCGCGGATGGGCACGCCGACACCGGCGACGAACACCGGCTTGCTCAGATAGGCGCGGTGGAAATAACGCGGGTCCATCGACCACGGCTGGACCAGGTCGCCGCCGCCGACGAGAACGGCGTCGACTTCCTTGACCATATCCTCGACCGGACGTGAGAAATAGGGCTTTTCCGCCATGTCGGGCAGCGGGCGAAGGGTGAAGTCCTTTCCGAGATATTCCTGGAAGACCTCAAGGAAAAGTTCGTCGCCGTAGTTACCGTAACCGAAAAATCCACCGATTCCGACGACAGGCTTTTTACCGCTGGGCTTAAGCGCCATTTCTGCAATCCTTTGCTACAACACCCCGTGAACGGGCCGTGCCGCCTTGTATCTTGCAAAATTCCACGCAGTCAACCGTTTGTTCGGTAAAAGTTGTCAAAGGACAAGAGTTTAGGCTTGGGTTACTGCGGCTATATTTGCAAAAAAAGCGGCCATTGGCCCGGTCTTGGTTGCGTGGCCAACAGATTCTGCGCCTTGCCGCCACAGCGGATTGACAGGCTGGTGCAATGCACACAATATCGTGCGTATCCCGTCATCTCCAGCCAGAGCGCGACTTCGTCCAGCATGAGTCCGAGCGGCGTATCGACACATCGGAACCGGTTGCCATGCGGTATGTAAAGGCCTCTAGAAAATCCTCCCTGGCCCATCGCCGGCCTTATATGCGTGGGCGGGCGTACGACCACTGCTTACCGTTCGACACCACCATCCGCCTGCGTATCCTTCCGCGCATGGAAGGCCTGATGGCACAGTTGCGGCGCGAAGGTGAAGCGATGGCGATCGATGACCAGAAAGTCTTTTCCGGCGACGAACCTTTCCTGCCCGGCAGTATTGCCTCAATGTACGCATGGCTGCTGATCCACAAACCGAAATCGGATCCGGATCATAAATCTTTCCTGAAGGGTTTCGCCGACATCGCCCGCCTGACGCTTGACCAGCGCAACGACACCTGGGGGCGGCTCTTCTACCTGAGGGGGTTGTATTGGCTGCAGGAGGCCGGCCTGCTCAACAAGGCTGTTCCGGCCAAGCTTCGCGTCGCCTTGCGCGACCGACTCGACTGGCGCAGCTTTGTCGACGTGGAAACCTTCAATCTCAAGAACGCGCCGGCCAATTATTACGGCGTCGCCTTCGGCATCGCCATGTTCCGCGTCAAGCTGGGCTGGGACGCGCCAGAGATTGCCGACGCTTTTCTGGCGCGCCTCACGGCGCATTACGCATCGTCCTCCGGCGCGTTCGGCTTTTCCGACGAAGCCCCCGACCAGGGCCGGTATGATCGTTACAGTTTCCTGTTGCCGAGTGAAATCGCTCACCATTTTCATAACGTCGGCGAAGAGGTGCCCGAAATCGTCAAGGGGTGGATGCGCAAGGCTCTCCCGCTTTTCCTGATGCGGATGAACCTTCGCGGGGAAGGCCTGGAATATGGACGCAGTATCGGGCCTTATGGCGATTCGGCGATGGTCGAAGCCCTGACCATGGCCGCCACCTGCGGCCTCCTCGACAAGGAACAAGCTCGCGCCGCCTACAGTTTCTGTTCGCGCGTGGCGGCACGTTACAGCGATTTCTGGTGGGACGAGGCCATGGGCTCGGTCAACATGTGGAAGCACGGCCGCTCGACTGACGACTATCGCGGCAAGTTTCGTATCTTCGGCGAAAACCTCAGTCTGACGACGCAGTATCTGCTGGCCAATGAGATGTGGAACAAACTGGGCTGCAAGGGCCGCTCGGCCAACGCACGCTTTTCGACCTACCTAGATCACCTGCCGAAACGTCAACTGACCTGGTTTGCCAAGGAAGGCCATGAACGCGCCCTGCTGACCTTGCGCGACCGGGATCGCCTGATCGGCCTGCCCCTCGTCAACGGCGGCCGGCGTTATTATCACCGCAGCGACTATCTGCCGGTCCCCTACTCGCCCGGCCTGCTGGCCGGCGCGCCCCTGTTCGGTTTCTTCCCGCAATTGACGCCGAAGTTCACTTTGGGCGATGGTTCAGTCCTGATGCCGCTGGCATTTTTCAAAGGCATTACGCTGTCCGAGGACGGCGATACACTTGTTCTCGACTACCGCCTCGATACGCTGGCGGCGATCGGCGGGCCCGAGCCCGTGGCCGACCCACGTCTCGGCGTTACGACAACATACCGCTTTTCGGCCGGACACATCTCGCGCAGCGATACCTACACCGCTACCGAACCGCTCGATATCCAGTCACTGGAGATGCAGTTCGCCAGCTTTTCGTTCATCGACGAGATCACGGACCAGACCGTCACCTATGTCGATGGCGAGGTAAGGCATTTTTCCGCCACGGGTTTCGAAACTTGCGTCAAACGCCGGACGGACAAGGAGAAGAAATATCGCACGCCCACCGGCCCTTATCGCGGCACGGTCACCTACAGCCGGGGACCGTTCGTCATGTCATCGACGCTGATCCTGACGTGGGACCTCTCTTATACCTGAGCCACGATCGGCTCGGCTTCGGCCGCAACGGTCACCACTTCGAGGCCATAGGCCTGCCACCACAGTCCCTCCCTGCCCGGCGTCTCCGCCGGCGACAGGACCGGAATGCCGCGGCGCTGCGCCTTGTCCAGGAAAACCGGATCGAGCGTCGCCGCCATGCCGGCCTCGGCCAGCATGATCGCGTCGAGGGCGATGCTTTCGTCGTCGAGGAGTGGATGGCGCCAGTCGCAGGTCCAGCTGATCACGTTGCTCGACACCGCTTCGAAGGCGCCTAGGTCGAACGCAGCACCGTCGCGCGTCAGGACCGCCAGTCGCCAGGCGCGGTCGGGCGCGCGGCCACCCAGCAAGGTGCGCCGGCGCTTCAGCAAACCACGATAAAGCGCGTCGTATTCGGCGCCCATCTGGCTGACGCTGTGGGTCAGGTTGTAGGTGCCCTGCCAGACCATGACCTCGGCCATGCGCTGGTACCAGCCAGGCACATCCGTGCCGATCGCCAGCAAGGCGGCGAGGACGGCTTTCGGATCGGCCGGCAGGGGCAGCCGCCAGCCGCCGCCATGCGCCGCGATTCGTTCGCCGACGGCGCCGCAGTCGATGCCGACGACCGGCACGCCGCACGCCCACATTTCGGTCAGGGTATGGCAATAGGTTTCCGGCCAGATCGACAGCACCGCGCCGATGTGCGGCTTGATGGCCGCTACCTTCTGGGTAAACTCGCCGCGCTGATAGCGGCCGTGCAGGATGACATTGTCCGCCGCACGCACCGTGCCGGCGTCGCCGAGGATATGGAACTCCAGCCGCTTGTCGACATCGAGCGCCAGCATGTCGTTGATGATGTCCGCGCCTTTCGCTGCCGAGATGTTGCCCGGCACCAGGATGCGCAGGCGCCGGCCGGGTTCCGGAGCCACGGCTACCGATGCCGTGGCGGCAAAGGTGCGGCCGTGCGGAATGACGCGGAAGTCTGCGTCGGCGAGATCGGGAAAGGCGGTGCAGATGATGTCGCGCGCGCCGGGAGACGTGGTGACGAACGCATCGCAATAGGCAAAGCTGGCTGTAAAGTTGTCACGCCAGCGATGGACAAATGCATTTTTCAGGTGCGGAAAATCGCGCTGCTGCCACAGTTCCACCGAACACTCGCCTTCGGTGGCGGTGCAGGCGCCGCCGCAGAAGACGCGGTTCTCATCCAGCAACTTGACGTTGGGACAGACCGTATAATAGTCGTGCAGCGAAAAGACGACCGGCAGGCCAAGCGTGCTGCAAATCTGCGGCAGGTCGATGCCGTGCCAGGCGAGATGGCGGATATGCACCAGCTCGAAGGCATATTTCAACAGCAGGCAGGCAATGGCATCGCTGTAGTCGCTGGTGCGATGCAGGGCCGGATGGATGGCGGCGTCGAGCTTGACCTTTTCGACCAGGTGCATCTTGCCGTCGCGGCAATCGAACACTTCGATGACACCGGCGTCGCAGGCGATCACCCACGGCTCATAGGTCTTGGCGATGGCGCCCATCAGGTCGGCATTGGTCTGGGGCGTGCCGCCGGTCTTGGTGGAAATGACGTAGGCGATGCGCGGCTTCGGCCGCACGGGCTCCGCGCCCAGGTCGTGGATCGCCTTGCGCACGCGCCAGCGCGCGGCCAGCAGGGCTTCATTGGTCCGGAACGTCTTGGCCAGCCGTCCGTATTCCGGGTAGCGCTCGTCCACCACCAGGCGACCCGCCGCCAGCAGGTCGCGCTTGGCTTCCTGGAACGAGGCGGAGCGCTTGTGATAAATCAGCGTCCTGTCGTCAACAACGTGAAAGAAACCGGAGTGGGCGGCGCGCATGCAGAAGTCGTTTTCCTCGCCGTAACCCTTCGGAAATGCCACTTCATCGAGCCTGCCAACCTGGTCGAGGCAGTTGCGGCGGACGTACATGCAAAAGCCGTTGCCGGTCGGCACGCGCGGATAGGTGCCCGGCGACGCCCGGCGGACCAGGCGCGACAGGTCGGTCACGTTGAACCCGGCCGGAAACGCATTGTCGAGGCCGATTTCCGGCACGCTGAAAGCGCCGGAATTGTTCGATACCGCCGTGGCCGTGGCGATGCGTGGATCGGAATAGGCCGCCGCGCGCAACCCCTGCAGCCAGCCCGGCGAGACGATCGTGTCGGAGTTGAGGAAGATAACGTCGTCGCTACCGGCAAGCTCGATACCGCGGTTGATGGTTGCCGTATAGCCGAGGTTCTGTTCGTTGGTATGGACCTCGATGCCGTTATAGCGGCTGTAGAACTCCAATAGCGGCGCGATGGCTGGGTCCGGACTGGCGTCGTTGATGACGATGACGCGGCAGCGCAGGCTGGTATATTCCAGGATCGAATTGAGGCAGCGCCGGACATCATCCAGCGCATTGTAGACCGGCAGGATAACCGACAGGCCACGCGTGAACGCCTGTTGCAGCAGCGGGTAGACGTTGCGCAATGGTTGGCGGCCCTGGCGCTTCATCGCCAACTTGCTGGTCTTCAAAGGCAGGAACTTGCGCGTATAGCGCGGCGCGAAACGAATATCGACCTCGGCGTCGCGGTCTTCCGGATTGAACGGCGCGAACTGGAACCCGCCGCCCCGGATGGCAAAGCCCTTGTTGATCACGTCCTGGCGCGGGCGGTCGGCAATGACGGTGTCATAGCGGACACCGTCGACATAAACGTCGACCTCGGCATACTGCGACTTGATCTCGTTATTCACCATCCAGCCAACGACCCTGTCCTCGGTCAGACGCTCGAGATGGAAATTGACGCCCAGCGCCACGGCGCCATCACCTTCGACGAATATCTGGCCGTCGTCGCCCATGACGGTCAGGCGGACGCGCTGGGTATCATCAAGGGCAAAATTGGCGTTGCGGGCATAAAAGCTGCGAAACAGTTCCGCCACGGTCGCCGAGAACTTGACCGCCATGGGTCCGGAAACGTCGAAAACCGACTGCCCGCCCTCGCCGCTCAGCGGCAAGGTGACAGGATCCTGCGCCTCGACCTGCAGCCTTACGGACAAGGGTTGCGGCTTGCGGCCAAGATCGACGCAGAAACCGGCCACTTCCCGCGCCTGGCGAACCTCGACGCGGCCCCAGGCATTGGCCGTCTCCACCATCGCCGGATCGAGCGCCGTGTCCTCGATGAGATGCTCTTCAGCCCCCCGGACACGCAAGATCGGCGGCAAATCCGTACCTTCACGCAGGGCAAAGACGGCGCAGAAGCAGCCGATGCCTTCGCCCATGCCCGCGGACTTGAGGTCCCCGCGATAGTCGAGACTGGTCAGGGTAACGGGCGGGCCAAGATCCGGCAGGCTGAGTTCGAGCGGCAGGACGGCGGCGCTCTTGTCGCCGTTGACGATCCAGCCCGAAATGGCGATGCGGTCGCTGCCTCGCACGATCTTTTCGACGCGGACGCGATAGATCGCCGGCTTCGCCGGCCCGGCGGCACGCTTGGTGGCGAATTTCGGATCGATAGAGGCCAGGGCTGGCAGGAAAAGCGTCGTATCGCCGTGATCCGGCAAGCGAACATCGAAACGGTGCGGCTGGTCATCGCAGAATGCGTCGGGAATTTCGAAATGGAAGCCGTGACGGCCGTCGCCTATGCCGGCATCCATCAAATCCTGGCGAAAGACGTCGGCCTGACCCGACGCCACGAGACGGTTGTCGATATAGAGATCGAGCGCCACCGGCGTTTCGTCGTCGCGGCGGGCGATCCAGCCGTAAAGATACGTCCTGCGCACGCCATCGAGATAGCCGTGCAGCGGCTCCGGCATGGCAACCGGCACGCCGGAGCGGCCGCGCGGACGGGGTGGTGCAGGTATATCAGGTGGCGCCGGGGCGTCCTGGGCCGGTTCCGGTTGAGCTGGCGCAGGACGGGACACAGGCACAGGCACCGTCGGCCGTGACGTTGCGGCACCCGATCCCGGCAGGGTCGTGATCAACGGCAGGGCGCTGATGAACTTGCCTTCGCCCTTGACTTCGACCAGCACCTTGTGAATTCGACCGTCGCACAGGGCTTCCGGCACCGTGATGGCGAAGCCGCTGCGGCCATCGCCCATGCCGGCCGCCTTCAGGTCCGCGCGATGGATATCGGCGACGGTTTCGGCCACTGGATGGTCATCGATATGCAAGATGACTCCGAAGGGCATGCCGGCGGGGTTGTGTACCCAGCCCTCCACAACTTCGCCCAGCACCCGTTCAATTTTGCCCTTGAAATGTTTCACAATATGGCCCGTTGTGCTGTGCACCCATGCGGCTTGGAAAGCCTCATAAGAGCCACGCGGCCATGGATGTCAACCCCGTTCCGCAGCGCAACCGGCACGCCCACGGGATCACGGCGACCGCTCTCCTGCGCAGAGAATACATTGCCTGCCGGCGGCCGGTCATGTTAGGCGGTTGCATCGCACAAACTTCAGCCCATTGGACCCTCACGCATGAAGATCGCTGTCTCCGGCCTCGGCTATGTCGGCCTTTCCAACGCCATTCTTTTGGCCCAGCACAATGACGTCGTCGCCCTGGACGTGGTGCCGGAAAAGGTGGCGATGATCAATGAAGGCCGCTCGCCGATCATCGACACCGAGATCGAGGCCTATCTCAAGGCCGGCAACCTGAATCTGAAAGCGACGCTCGACAAGGCCGAGACCTATACAGGCGCGGATTTCGTCATTGTCGCCACCCCTACTAACTACGACCCGGAAACCAATTATTTCGACACCAGCTCCGTCCAGACAGTGATCCGCGACGTCATGGCCATCGCGCCGGAGGCGGTGATCATCATCAAGTCGACCATTCCTGTCGGCTTTACGGAAGAGATGACGGAAAAATACGGTTGCACCAACCTGATCTTCTCTCCGGAATTCCTGCGCGAGGGCAAGGCGCTGTACGACAATCTGCATCCGTCGCGCATTGTCGTCGGCGAGCGTTCGGAACGTGCGAAGACCTTCGCCGGCCTGCTGGCCCAGGGCGCGATCAAGAAAGACGTGCCAACGCTTTTCACCGGCGCCAAGGAAGCCGAGGCGATCAAGCTGTTCGCCAATACCTACCTCGCCATGCGGGTCGCCTTCTTTAACGAACTCGACACCTACGCCGCCCTGCACGACCTGTCGACACGCGAAATTGTCGACGGCATCGGTCTCGACCCCCGTATCGGCGGCCACTACAACAATCCGTCCTTCGGCTACGGCGGCTATTGCCTGCCCAAGGACACCAAGCAACTGCTGGCCAACTACCAGGAAGTGCCGCAGAACCTGATCCGCGCCATTGTCGACGCCAACACAACGCGCAAGGATTTCATCGCCACCAGTATCCTCAAGCGCAACCCGAAGATCGTCGGCGTCTATCGCCTGACCATGAAGGCCAATTCCGATAACTTCCGCGACTCGTCGATCCAGGGTGTCATGAAACGTATCAAGGCCAAGGGCATCGAGGTGGTGATCTACGAACCCGCCCTGGCCGAAACCAGCTTCTTCAATTCACGCGTCATCACCGATATCGACGCCTTCAAGTCGATGTGCGACGTCATCGTCTCGAATCGCATGTCACCGGAACTCGGCGATGTCGCCGACAAGATCTATACGCGCGACCTGTTCGGCGTCGACTAGCCAACGTCAAGGCGTGGCGATGATCACCACGCCCTGCGCCGGTACGCTGACCGTCACCTTGCCCGAGGCGTTGGCGGCGAAACTGCCTCCGGTAGTCGGGAACAGGCCGCCGAAGGTGGCGAGGCTCAGGCCGGTGTCGGCGCTGAGCAATTGCGGCGTGCTCTGCAAATTGATCAACACGACAGCGGTCTTGCCACCTTCCTGACGCAGGAAGACCACGCTAGGATCGCCGACATGCGACAGCAGGCTCAGGGTGCCCGATTGCAGCACGGGATTGGCGGTGCGGACGGCGTAGAGCGCCTTGTACCACCCCTGCAACGAACCCGATATGCCGTCTTCGGCCGCAACATTATGCGTCGCGACGTTCTGCGCCAGGCCGCGATAAGGCGCGCCCGTGGTGAAGCCGGCTGTCGTCGCATCGCCGGTCCATGACATGGGTGCCCGGATGCCGGCATCACCGCCGTCACTATTGTTGGCCATGCCGATTTCCTCACCATAGAGCGTAAACGGCGTATCCGAACCAAGCAGCTCCAAGGCAGCCGCGACGCGATAATCGGCCTCGCCATGACCCGACAGGTCGGTGGCGGGGCGGGCGCCGGCAAAACTGTCGTGGTTGGAGATGAACAAAGGCAGCCGGTCACGATCGGCGGCGGTCAGGTACGCCGCCATGCCCGACGTCAGGATACCACCCGTGGCCGAGGCCTTGATATCCGCGCCATGGAAAAAAGCGAAGGCATGACCGCATGACGTCGTGGCGGCATAGGCGGACGGATCGTCCGGCGCCTCGCACACCATGTAGCGGTTGCTGTAACTGTTGATGACATTCTGCGCCTGCAACAGGATGGCATGATTTTCAGGCTGGTTGTTCCATGCCGCCGGGCCATTCTCGACGAAGGTTTCGGCAGCATCGAAGCGGAAGCCGTCGACGCCCCGGTTGAGCCAGAAGCGCAGGTTGTTCATGTGGTAGGCGATGACGTCGGCATTGCGCAGGTTCCAGTCGGGCATGCTGTCGGCGAACAGGCCGTAATAGTAGCCGCTCTCGGCGATGTGCCATGACGGTGTGCCGAAGCCGGTCCAGCCTGGATCGGTGGCGTTCCACACATACCAGTCGCGACGCGCATTGCTGGTCGAGGACACGGCGTCGAGGAACAGCGGGTCCTGCGCCGCCGAGTGGTTCATGACATAGTCGAGCACAATGCCGATGCCGCGGGCGTGCGCCTGGGTAATGAGGTCATCGAAATCGGCCATGGTGCCGTAGTCGGGTTCGATCGCGCGATAGTCCTCGACGGCATAACCGTGGTCGTGGTCCTGGCTCTTGTAGACCGGCATCAGCCACAGGCCGGTGACGCCGAGCGACTTCAGATAATCAAGTTTGGAGATCAGGCCCTTGATATCGCCCTTGCCGTCGCCATCGCTGTCCTTGTACGAGCGAACGAAGATTTCCATGAACTGGCCGCGCTTGTTCCAGCCAGCCGGCAGGGTCGAGGTGGTCGAGGCGACGGCGACGGCGGCCGTATCGATAGTGTCGGCCTGGTGTCCGACCCGGGCGGCAGCGGCATCGCCGTCGGTCTGGTTGGTGTAAAGCGTGGCCGTGTCCTGAACCACCCAGACATCGCCGCCGAAGGTCGAGCGATTGACATGCAGGTCGAGCATTGGGCTTTTGGCGTCGCCCTTGTGGACGATGAAGTTGAGATTGGCGTTAGCGTTGACCAGAGGAATGACCGCCGTATCCCAGCCGGAGATGACGCCGTCGAACGGATGGGGGCTGGCCCAGTCGGTGGCTACAGTCGTGGCGACCGCCGGCGTGCCGCCGGTATCGTTCCACAAGTGTAGCCCCCAGCCGGAATAGTCGGCCGCGATGCGCTTGTAGTGGATGGTGAGCGTCAGGGACGCACTTGACGAGGATGAAGAGGACGAACTGCTCGACGATCCACCGCCGCCGGAATAACCGCCCCCTCCCCCGCCGCCGCAGGCACTGACCGTCAGGGCGATAAGGGTGGCCACCGCAACGGCGGCAAGGTTCGGCTTATGCATCTGTGCTCTCCCGGCAGGCACGGTTTCCGTCGCCGGCTGGCGGCGCGGGCAACCTGTTCTTTTATCGCCCTCTTTCGGAAGTGCGCGGCACACCGCAGACGTTGGGCCGCGAGACGCCTGATTATATTTATGTTTCAGGCGAAACCATTGCCTGTCACCGTCAAGCTTACAGGGTTTTTCAGGCGCGAAAACGTGAATACGTATTCGTACCGGACCCCGTCTTCGCGCCGGGACGGTTTGCAAGCACCGCGATTCTTTCTATGAGCGTAACGTCGCATAAGGTTCACATTGTGCCTTTATGGCCTTTGTCGCTTTCCGGAGCGCCGGATTTGCCGCGGTGCGACGTTAGATGCGAGTTCACGACGAGGCCATGATGTTGAAACGCTTAAGCTTGCTCGCACCCGCCCTGATCCTGGCGCTGTGCGTCACCGCCTGTGGCAAGAAGCCGGCGGCGGACGCCAAGGGCGGCGCGCACGGTCCGGCGCCGGTCGGCTATGTCGTGGTCGCCACCCAGCCGCTGAGCCTGACCCAGGAACTGTCCGGCCGGACCTCGGCGTGGCTGGTTTCCGATGTCCGGCCTCAGGTCGGCGGCATCATCAAGGCGCGCCAGTTCACCGAAGGCGGACTGGTGACGGCCGGCCAGTCGCTTTACCAGATCGATCCCTCGACCTACCAGGCCGCCTACGACTCGGCCGAGGCCAGCGTCGCCCAGGCCCAGGCCAATGCCGATGCCGCCAAGGACAAGGCGAGCCGCTACGAGCAGCTGATCGCGATCAAGGCCATCAGCCAGCAGGACTACGAAGACGCCCAGACGGCGGCCAAGAGCGCCGCGGCCACCTTGGCGGTCACCAAGGCCAATGCCGAGGCGGCGCGCATCAATCTCAACTACACCAGGGTGACGGCACCGATCTCCGGCCGCATCGGCAAGTCGGCGGTGACGCCGGGCGCCCTGGTCACCGCCAACCAGGCGACGGCGCTGGCCACCGTGCAGGACCTGTCGAAAATCTATGTCGATATTACCGAGTCGGCGTCCGACCTGCTCAAGCTGAAAAAACAGCTCGCCTCAGGCGAACTCGGCGCCGTCGACCACGCCGACGTATCGCTGGCGCTTGATGACGGCTCGACCTATCCCCTGACCGGCCAGATCGCCTTCTCCGACGTGACGGTCAACCCGTCGACGGGTTCTGTCGCCCTGCGCGCCGTCTTCGCCAATCCACAGGGCCTGCTGCTGCCGGGCATGTACGTCCGGGCCAGTATCGTCAAGGGCACGGTGGCGCAAGGTATTTTGATACCGCAAGGCGCCGTCATCCTCGATCCCAAGGGTGGCGCCAGCGTGTTGCTGGCCGGCGACGACGGCAAGGCACATACGCAAAAGGTGATTGCCGGCGACATGATCGGAACCAACTGGCAGATCCTGTCGGGCCTGAAACCAGGTGACAAGGTCATCACCGAAGGCGCCATGCGGCTGAAGGACAAAGCACCAATCAAGCCCTATCCCGCCAAGGCGGCGCCCGCCGCCGAAGCCACCGGAGAACAGTAGGCCGATGTTGTCGCGTTTTTTCATCGACCGGCCGATCTTTGCATGGGTCATCGCCATCGTCATCATGCTGGCGGGCTTGCTGTCCATCTTCATCCTGCCGATCGAGCAATACCCGCGTATCGCCCTGCCGCAGGTAACGGTCTCGGCCAACTATCCCGGCGCTTCGGCCAAGGTGGTCGAGGATTCGGTGACACAGGTCATCGAACAGGGCATGACCGGGCTGGATCACCTGAAATACATGACGTCGCAAAGTTCCAGCGGCGGCGGCAGCGTCACCCTGGTCTTCGAAGCCGGCACCGATCCGGATTTCGCCCAGGTCCAGGTGCAGAACCAGGCCAATTCGGTCGTGCGCCGCCTGCCGCAGGACGTGCAGGCGCAAGGCGTGCGCGTCACCAAGGCGACCGGGTCCACTCTTATGGCCATCGCCCTCTATACCAAGGACGACAGCCTGACCAACGACGACCTCGGCGACTGGATCGCGTCGCACATGAGCGACGAAATCAGCCGGATCGACGGCGTCGGCGATACGCGCATCTTCGGTTCGCAATACGCCATGCGCATCTGGCTGAACGCCGATGAACTGGCGTCCTATCAGTTGACGACCGACGACGTCATCAACGCCATCAAGGCGCAGAATACCCAGGTTTCGGCCGGGGCGCTCGGTGCCGATCCGACAGCGCCCGGCACCGCGCTCAACGCCACCATCACGGCGCAGTCGCAGTTGTCGACCGTACCGCAATTCGAAAACATCATCGTCAAGAACGATGCCGCCGGCACGCCGGTCCTGCTCAAGGACGTGGCGCGTGTCGAACTGGGACCGCAGAACTACGGCAGCGTCGCCCGCCTGAACGGTCATCTGGCCTCGGGCATGCAGATCAACCTGGCGACCGGCGCCAATGCGCTGAAGACGGCCGACCTGATCAAGGCGAAGATCAAGGAGCTGGAACCGACCTTCCCGCCCGGCGTCAAATATGCCATCCCCAATGACGCCACCCAGTTCGTCAAGATTTCGATCGAGGACGTGGTCAAGACCCTGGTCGAGGCGATCGCGCTCGTCTTCGTGGTCATGTTCCTGTTCCTGCAAAGCTGGCGGGCCACCCTGATCCCGGCCATTGCCGTACCGGTCGTCATGCTCGGCACCTTCGGCGTGCTGGCGGTCTTCGGCTATACCATCAACACCCTGACTATGTTCGGCCTGGTCCTGGCCATCGGCCTGCTGGTCGACGACGCCATCGTCGTGGTCGAAAACGTCGAACGCGTCATGCACGAGGAAGGCCTGCCGCCGCTGGAAGCCACCCGCCGCTCGATGGATGAAATCACCGGCGCCCTGATCGGCGTTGCCTCGGTGCTGGCGGCGATGTTCGTGCCCATGGCCTTCTTCGGCGGTACGCAGGGCATCATCTACCGCCAGTTTTCGGTGACCCTGGTCTCGGCCATGGCCCTGTCGGTCGTCGTCGCGCTGATCCTGACCCCGCCCCTGTGCGCCACCCTGCTGCGGCCGCCGAAGACGGGTGAAGGCGCGCCGACCTCCGATGACGATGCGGACGTCAAGGTCAAGGGGCCGCTGTCCGGTTTCAACCGTGGCTTCCAGGTGTTCAGCCATCGCTACCAGTCGGCCGTCAAGGCCATCCTCAAGGTGCCGAGCCTGTTCCTTGCCTTCTACGCCGCTATCATCGGCGCGGTCGTCCTGCTGGCGCTGACCTTGCCGACGTCGTTCCTGCCGGACGAGGACCAGGGCGGCCTCATGACCCAGGTGCAGCTGCCGGTCGGCTCGACCACGGACAAGACCCTGGCCGTGCTGGAGCAGGTGCGCCAGGTTTACCAGAAAGACCCGGCCGTCGCCTACGTCTTTACCATCACAGGCTTCGGCCAGGCGGGTTCCGGCTCGAACCAGGGCATGGCGTTCGTGCGGCTTAAGGATTTCAGCGAACGCAAGACGGACGATCTCAAGGTCTTCGCCCTTGTCGACCGCGCCAACAAGGCCTTTGCCAAGATGCACAATGCCCGCATCATCCCGGTCATCCCGCCGGCGGTGCGCGAACTCGGCAACTCGTCCGGCTTCGACCTGCAGCTCAAGGATGTCGGCGGCGCCGGTCACCAGGGCCTGAACGACGCGCGCGACCAGCTGGTCGCCGACGCCGCCAAGGACCCCCTGCTGGCCAATGTCCGCGCCAACGGCCAGGACGACATGCCGCAATTACAGATCAACATCGACAATGCCCAGGCCGGCGCGCTCGGCGTACCGGTGACCAGCATCAATTCCATGCTCGGCACGGCGCTCGGCGGCACCTATGTCAACGACTTCATCGACCGCGGCCGTATCAAGCGTGTCTATGTCGAAGGCGATGCGCCGTTCCGCTCCAAGCCCGACGACATCAACCGCTGGTTTCTGCGCAATAACGGCGGCGACATGGTGCCGTTCTCGGCCTTCGGCTCCTCCCACTGGACGTTCGGCCCGCCGCAGTTGCAGCGCTACAACGGTTCGGAATCGATCGAAATCCAGGGCACGGCCGCGCCCGGCCAATCGAACGGCAAGGCCATGGACGAGGTCGAGACCCTGGCCAAGCAACTGCCGCCCAATATCGGCATGGAATGGACCGGCCTCAGCTTGCAGGAAAAGGAATCGGGCCAGCAGGCGCCGGCGCTCTACGCCCTGTCGCTGCTCGTCGTCTTCCTGCTGCTGGCAGCCCTTTATGAAAGCTGGTCGATACCGCTGGCGGTCATCCTGGTGGTGCCGCTGGGTATTTTCGGCGCACTTTTGGCCACCTGGTTCCGCGGCCTCGACAATGACATCTACTTTCAGGTCGGCCTGCTGGCCACCATGGGCCTGTCCGCCAAGAACGCCATCCTGATCGTCGAGTTCGCCAAGACCCTGCACGAGGAAGGCCGGACCCTGGTCAGCGCCACGCTCGAAGCCGTCCGCATCCGGCTGCGCCCGATCATCATGACGTCGCTGGCCTTCACCTTCGGCATCCTGCCCCTGGCCCTGGCCAACTCAGCCGGTTCGGCATCGCAGCACGCGATCGGCACCGGCCTGATCGGCGGGGTGCTGTCGGCGACCTTCCTGGCTATCTTCTTCGTGCCGATGTTCTTCGTGCTGGTTCAGCGCCTGTTCCGGCATGACAACCTGCCGCAGGATATTGCGGAAAGGCAGGGACGCAGATCATGAAAAAGCTCGCCGTCATTTCCGTTCTGGTACTGTCTCCGGCTGCCATGGCCGCCTGTACCATGACGCCGCATTACGAGCGCCCGGCCCCGCCGGTGGCTTCCACATGGCCGGTGGCCGCGCCGACGAGTGGCGAAGCGGCAGGGCAGTTGAAGTGGCGCGACCTGTTTCTCGATCCCGCTCTTCAGCAAACGATCCAGCTGGCGCTCGACAATAATCGCGACCTGCGTGTGGCGGCGCTCAATATCGAACGCGCGCGGGCGCAATACGGCATCGAACGCGCCAACCTGCTGCCGGCCATCGATGGCAGCGCCGCCGGCACCAAATCCCATTCCGATGCCTCGGGCGATTCCGAGGCCTACAACGCAAACCTCGGGCTGTCGTGGGAGATCGACCTGTTCGGCCGCGTTCAGAGCCTTAAGGACGCCGCCAAGGAAGACTTCTTCGCCACGCAGGAAAACCGCAACGCGGTCGAGATCAGCCTGATTGCCAGTGTCGCCGACGCCTGGCTCAACCTGGCCGCCGACAGGGACGCACTCAACCTGGCCCAACAGACCTATGCCGCCGACAAGGACGCCTACGACATCGCCGAAGGCCGCGCCAGGATCGGCGTCCTGAGCGATCTCGACCTCAACCAGGCGCTTACCCTGATGGAGCAGGCGCGCGCCAATGCCGCCGCTGCCGCCACGACGGTTGATGAGGACAAGGCGGCGCTGACTCTGCTGACCGGCACCCCTGCCCTTTCCGATGATATGCTGCCCACAGGCCTGCAAGACGGCCAGGTCGCCGCCGCACTGCCAGTAGGCCTTCCGTCGGACGTGCTGTTGCAGCGACCCGACATCCTGGCCGCCGAACACAACCTGAAAGCCGCCAACGCCAATATCGGCGCCGCGCGAGCGGCCTTCTTCCCGTCGATCTCCCTGACCGGTCAGACCGGCACGGCCTCAAGCGATCTCGGCAGCCTGTTCGATTCCGGCAGCGGGTCATGGTCCTATGGCCTGCATCTCGATGTGCCCATCTTCGAAGGCGGCGCCAACATCAATGGCTTGCGCAGCGCCAAGGCCGGCCGTGACATCGCCGTGGCGCAATACGAAGGCGCCATTCAGCAGGCGTTTTCGGATGTATCGCAGGCCTTGGCCGTGCGCGCCCGTATCGACGAACGGCTGGATGCGCAATCGAACGCCACGACAGCGGCCCAGACGACGCTGAAACTGTCGCAGGCCCGCTACGACGCCGGCACCGACAGCTATCTGACCCTGCTTGACGCCCAGCGCACCCTGTTCTCATCGCAGACAGCCCTCATCAATCTTCAGGCGCTGAAGGCGAACAATCTCGTGGCGCTCTACCGCGCGCTGGGTGACGACGCCAGTTTGCAATAAACAGCCTGCAATAGTCAGTCTGGCCGGGCCAGCTTGGCCATCACTTCCGAGGCCATCAGCAGAAGCGCCTGTTCGTCGCCGGTCAGTCGTTCGGCCATGGCGCCGGATAACCAAGTATGACGGGCGGCGATGTCGTAATAGAAAGCCAGGCGGCCAGCTTCGGTCAGGCTGATCCGCAGGTTGCGACGGTCGTCCGGGTCGGGCGTCCGTGCAATCAGCCCCTTCTCTTCCAGATCCTGGATCAGCCGCGTCAGGGATTGAGGCTGCAATCGCTCGGCCTCGGCCAGGCGCGCCGCCGTCATCGCGCCCTGGGCATAGAGGGTCGACAGGATGGCCAGGGCCGACAGCGACACGCTGTCCCGCGGCCGCTGGGCGCGCAATCGCCGGCCCAGTTGCAGCACGCCGCGCACGATGGCGGCGACCTGAGCGTCGGACAGCACGGTCGAGTCGCTGGGCATGATCCTACGCATAGCGTAGGGACGGCCGGGGCGCAACGGCGCGGGCGTGCCGACATGTCCACCCGTGGGCACGCAACGTGGCAACCGCCCCCCTTGTTCGCGGGGTGCACCTTCCTTCTCCCTAGAGTATCGTCGATCCCGGAGGGGATGACCATCATGACGATACGGACGGGGCCGAGGGGGGATTGGCGAAGAACGGCGGCCGGGCTGACAGGCCTGACCGTCGTTTTTGCCTTAGGCTTCGCCACCGGCGCCATGGCCCAGACCGACGATGATCAGTTCGGCAAGGACCTGAGCCGCTGCCGCGCTGCCGGCGAGGAAATGCAGACGCGGCTGGCCGGCTATTACGACTCGGCCATCGAGTCCAATGCCTCGGCCGACACCGTGACATCGATCACCGACATGCAGGCCGCCATCGACAACGACTACATGAAGACGTTCGGCGACGCCGATACGCCGACCGCGCCCATGGTTGTCGACATGATGGTCATGAACTTCGACCAGCTTGCCGACACGACGGACGGCTGCCTCAAGATGGTGCAGGACAAGCTGCAGGCGCAGATCGACTCGTCGCAGAAGGTGATGAGTGATGCCGACGCCACCATCGCCGCGGCCAATGCGACTCTGGCGAAATATGGCTCGGGTTCGTCTTCGGAATCGTCGTCCGGGCCGCAATAGCGGATCAGGCCAGCCCCCGCCGGACCGCCTTCAGTGTCGCTTCGGCGCGCGTGGTGACATTGAGCTTCTGGTAGATCACCTTGACATAGCCGGCCACGGTCAGCGGCTTGAGGTCAAGCGCCTTGGCCACCTCGGCAATGGTCAGGCCGCGCGCCAGCAGGGTCAGGGTCTCGGTCTCGCGCCCGGTCAGCCGCGCATCGCCGCTATCTGTCTCGGTCTCGCGCGGAGCATCGGCGAAATAGCCGAGCAGTCGCCTGGCGATCGAAGGCGACAAAGCCGGCTCGCCGGCTTCGATGCGCTTGAGGTAATGCGCCATGACGTCGCTTTCCTGGTCCTTGAGCAAATAACCACTGGCGCCGGCCGACAAGGCCTCGAACAAATGCTGGTCGTCGTCATAGATGCTGGCGACCACCAGCAAGGCCGCCGGTGCGGCCTGCTTGACGTAGCGGATCAGGTCGACACCGGAGCCATCGGGCAAGCCGAGATCGATCAGGGCCAGCCACAATGTTCCGGCACGCGGATCGGTTTCCATCCACGCCCTCGCTTCGCGCAGGGAGCCGGCGACGATGACGTCAAGGCCGCCAAAGGCCTGGCGCAACATGGCGGTCAGCCAGTCACGATTGCCGGCCTGGTCCTCGACGACGAGACAGAGGCGAGCGGGATCGGTCATGAAGCACCTTCGGGATTGAGGGGTAGCGTCAGGTCCACCCAGGCGCCGGGCGGGTTGGGAGTGTTGCCGAAACGGGCGCTGCCGCCGGCTTCGGCGAGACGGCGTTGCAGGCCCTTGAGCCCCTGCCCGCCCTCCTCGCCGCTAAGCACAGCCTCGGGCAGGCCCTTGCCGTCGTCAGCGACGTGGACGGTCAGGCGGTCGCCGTCAAGCGTCACGGAGACGACGACGTGGCGAGCGGAAGCGTGGCGGATAATGTTGCTGGCGACCTCACGCATGGACGAGGCCAGGACCTTTTGCAGCCGATAATCGAGCAGCACCAGCGGGCCGTCCTCGGGCCACGGCGTCCAGTCCGTTTCCAGGGCGGCCGCTTCGAAGCGGCGGACGCATTCATGACGGATGTCAGCCAGTACGCGATCGAGCGGAGCCGTCTGGCCCATCATGCCGCCGGCAATGGCACGGATGTCGCCGAGTGCCGCGTGCAGGATCGGCCGCGTCCGCTCGTCGGCGACATTGAGCCCTGTCATCAGCCGCGCGCCGACGTCGTCATGCAGGTCCTGGGCGAGACGGCGGCGTTCCTCGGAGGCGCCGCGTTCGTAGGCGTCGCGTGACATGCTGGCGGTGCGCACCAGCCGGACAAGCTGGCTGACCAGAGCCAGCTGCGATGATGAGAACAGCTCCCTGCCCTCGCGCGCCATGGCCAGCGATAGCGCCGGCGCTTCGGCGACCGCCGGAATGTCCATGCGCAGGCCGCCCTCTGCAATCAGGGCTTCGGCCGGGGCAGCGGCGGCGGGTTCGAGACGCAGGGGCTGGAATAGCCCGTGCAGCAGCGCCTGCCATTTGCCGGAACGCTCGGCCGGCGTCACCGAAAACACGATGTCCATTACGGCCGCGAACATCTCCGGCTGGCTCATCGTCTTGCCGCGGAACAGCCGCCGCCACACGATATCGCGCAGCGGCAGGTAGCCGAAGGCGATGACCAGCAGGGCAATCGCGGTCGCCGGTCCCTGTCTCACTCCGGTCAGGGTGATCAGGGCGGCGTCAACGGCGACAAACATCACCGCCGCCACGACGAAGAACAGGATGCGGAAGGTCCAGTCCTGAAGTTCGACCAGGCAGAAGCGCGCCACGCCCATGGCCAGGCCGACATAGAACGGGAAGACCAGGATCAGCGACAGGATCGAGCCGGCATCGCCCGTCCGGCCGGTAATCATGATCGAGGCCAGCAGGCATAGCCAGAGGGACGCGCCGACCGCGACCGAAAGGGCCAGCCACATCAGCGCGGCCCGGTCACGCGGTGCCCGCCGTGTCGCGACCCACTGCCAGCCGATGAGGCCGAGCAGACCCAGCAGCTCAACGAAAGGCATGACCTGCGCCGCCAGCCAGTCGGGCAACCATTCCATCACATCGGCAACCGCGTAGATCGCGACCGCCGCCAGCAGGCTCCATAACCACGGGGCTGGCAGAAGCCGGCGCGGATATTGCGAAAACAGGGCCAGCAGGCTCAGGAAAAAGACCTGGTTGGCGACCTGGTTGGCCATCAGGATCGCCCAGAAAACCTGGGGATCGCTCCCCGGCAGATGGGCAGTGTAAAGCGTGACGGCCATGAACGATACCATGCCGGCGAAGCCGTTGATGGCAAAAAGCCGCGTCGCCGCCTCCCCCGGGCGCAGACGCCACACGGCCGCCGACATCAGGAAGGTGGTGAGGCTGATGATCCAGGGCGGCCAGAAGCGCAGGTCGAGGTCGGTCAGCCGCCGCGGCCGCCAACTGAACGGCATGGCATGCGGATGGCCAGCATTGTCCGTTCCGCGCAGGACAGTATCTTGCGCCGCCAGCACGCAACGGAGCTCGCCCAGCCGGCGTGCGGGGCCGTCCTGGACTTTCAGGTCCTTGAAAAGATCGAGGTCATGGTCGTTTACGGCGACGGCGGCGACGGGACAGCCAGCCGAGGCGATGACGGGGTTGTGCCAGTGTTCGCCGGCTGCGGTGATGTAGTCGAAGCGATTGTCGCGGCCGGTCTCGAAATGGCCGGGAAGCCAGGGCTGGCGCAGCATGAACAGGATGCTCAGGACGCCGATGAGCGCCGTCACGGCGACGATCATCGCGATCGCGCCGCCGAACCGGTGCGCCCGCCCCTCGTCCGCCGTCATGCCTCTTTCCTGTTTGCAGAACCCTGTTCTGTTTCAAGGCTGTAATATGAACCTCTAAAGCTGACAATATGCAATTGTGCCGCACTTTTTCGCAGGCAAGCCCTTGACCGCAGCGGCGGGCGAGTTACAACGGCTGTAATACCAGATGGGGTTACCGCATGGAACTGAAAGTCACCAAGATCGGCAATTCGCTCGGCGTCATCCTGCCGAAGGACGTACTGGCGCGCCTGAAGCTCGACCGGGGCGACAGCCTGTTCATCACCGAGGCGCCGGATGGCTACCGCCTGGTGCCCTACGACGCTACCTTCGCCGAACAGATGCAGACTGCGCGCGCCCTGATGAAAAAGCGCCGCAACGTCCTCAACGAACTGAACAAGGGCTGACCGTGGCCTTCATCCTTCTCCGCGACGGCCTGATCCAGGCCATCCAGACCGAAGCCGTCGCCACCTACGGCGGCAAGGTCGGCCTGCGCGAACTGAGCATGCTGAAGATGCTGTATGCCAGGGCGCGGGCGCTCAACGAAAGCTCGGCCACCGATCTCGCCAGCCTGGCCGCCTGTTACGGCTACGGCCTGGCGCACGACCAGCTGTTCCACGACGCCAACCTGCCTACGGCGCTTATTGTGATCGAGCTGTTCCTGAACCTGAACGGCTATGCGCTCAGCGCCGACGACACGACATGTTTCCTGGGCCTGCAGGTCGTGGCCGACGGCGAACTGAGCGCCGAGGCCTTCGCAAGCTGGATCCGGACACACATCGTGCCGAAGACCTGAAGCCTTACTTCGGCATGTTGCGATCACGCGCCGCCAGCAGGCGCTTGATACGGTCAAGCAGGAGCTGATGATCATACGGCTTGGACAGGGCCGGCCCATCCTCGCAGATGTCGCCCGCCTTCTCCGCCGCCTTGGCGACAGTACCGGCCAGGACCACCTGGATATGCGGCGCATGTTCGCGCACCCATGTCGCCAGGCCGAAGCCATCGACCTTGCCCGGCGCATGGACATCGCACAGGATGAGGTCAATCCTGGCCTTGCCCGGCGCATGGACATCGCACAGGATGAGGTCAATCCTGGCCTTGCCTTCCCTGAGCAGGGCCATGGCTTCGTCGTAGCCGCCCGCCTCCAGCACCTTGTAGCCGCATTCGCGCAGGTATTCGGCGAGCGGATGACGGATGACCGGGTCAGGTTCGACGATCAGAAGCCAGTCAGGCTCACTCGCCATCGCTACCCTCCAGCATGATACGGATGGTGGCCAGCACGTCGGTGACGACGTAAGGTTTGCGTACGAACGGAATGTGTTCGTTGACCCGTACATGCCCCGAGGTAAGCAGGACCTGGGTCCGCGGAAATTCATCATGGATGCGGGCAGCCAGGGCCAAGCCATCGGTCTCGCCCGGCATCTGGATATCGCTGAAGACCAGATCGACCTGATCGCCGGTGCGCAGGAAGACGATTGCCTCATCGCCACTGCCGGCCTCGGCCACGGTCAGGCCCCCGTCACGGAGAACCTCGGCGATGACAAAGCGCAGGATAACATCGTCCTCGACGACAAGGACCTTTTTGGTGCGTGGCGCCGGCGCCGGATCGTGCATCATGACACTCGTCACACTTCGCGCAGACAATGTTGTCGCATGGTCTTCCCCTTCGCGCCGTTCCGCCGTCACGGTATCTCCCGTGATCACAATTGCCTCTCAAAAACTAAAGAAACAATATGGTTGCGGGTGGCACCAGACGCCCACCAAAGCGACGTGTGGACACGGCCACGCGTGCCCCCTCCCCTACTCCGCGGCGACGCTGTCGATCAGGGCCAGGGATTCGGTAAGGATGTGGCGCATGGCGCGTTCGGCGCCGGCGGGATCACCATTCTCTATGGCGATCAGGACAGCCTCATGATCCTCGATGCTGGCGGTATGGCCCGAAATACGGTTGGTCAGGCCGATCGAGATGGTAAGCGCCGTATGCACCAGTTCGCGCAACTGGATCAGGAACGGGTTGCCCGAAGCGGTCAGGATGGCGACATGAAAGTCGATATCCGCCTGCAGGGCGAGATCGTGGTGGCTGGCGTCGTCGCGCATGCCGTGAAGGCCCGCACGGATGGCGCGGATATCGGCCTTGCTGGCACGGCGGGCCGCCAGGGCGGCGCCCGTCGGCTCGATCGCCAGGCGGACCTCGGTCAGGTCGCGGTAGATCTTGCTGGAATAGGGCCGCTCTGTCATCCAGCGCTGGACATCGGGATCGAGCAGGTTCCAGTTGGCGACGGGCTCGACCTTGGTACCCTGGCGGGGACGCGAGCTGAGCAAGCCCTTGGCCGACAGCATCTTGACCGCCTCCCGCGCCACGGTGCGCGAGGCGCGGTAACGGATGCACAATTCGGCTTCGGTCGGGAAACCCGTGTCTTCAAACTCGCCGACGACGATGGCCTGCCCCAGGGTTTCGAGCAGGTTGTAAGTCAGGCTGACGCCTTGTCCGTGACGCAACATTATCTTCTCCCCCGGAAATTTTTATATTTGACATAAGCTTAGCCGTCTTTTTGCGCGATCAAAGGCGTTTGTGACGCCACCTTCCTCGCCGGTCCGGCCTATATCTTTCATTCCATTCAGAAAATCCAATTTGTCACTTAAATGGAATGGCGGCAAGAGGGCATTTGGATAGCGCTAACATTTTGTAACGGCGCGCCCTCCCCTGCCCCGCTGCCGATATTGCCGCCGAACCCAAGGTTGTTAACGCGACGTTTACCAAAACAGGCCAATCATGACGATCTGGCGTGTCCACACGTCCGGCGGTGGCCATGGCAAGACCTGCACAGGCAGGCGCGCCGTCGCGATGGAGATGTGGACACCTCCGCCTTTTGTCACACCTGCCCGAGGACGCCTGCTTCATGCCGCCTTCCCCACCCGCCGACACGCCTGCGCGCGCATCCGTCGAAGCGTCCACGTGTCCACACGCCCGCGACCTGACGCGTAGGGAGGGGGACATGCCGATTGTCGAAGTGGTGCGCGCGTCGTCAAGCCGGCACGTCGATGCCTTGCCGTATGGAGCCGCCCCCATCTCGACCTGGCCGCATGCCTACGCGCCGTCGCGTCCACACAGTGCCAATCCTTACATGTCCACATATCCACGGAGGCCCGGATGAAGACCTTGGCCATAGTTTCGCAGAAGGGCGGGGTGGGCAAGACCACCATCGCCGTCCACCTTGCCGTCGCCGCCGCCAAGAACGGCTACAGCGTCGTCGTCGTCGACCTCGACCCGCAGGCGACCGCAGCACAGTGGGCGGACTGGCGCGCCGAAACCGATCCCAACCCGGTCGTGGTGGCGGCACCGCACGCGCGCCTCGGGCCGACGCTGAAGGAAGCGGAGCGGGGAGGGGTCGACCTCGTCATCATCGACAGCCCGCCGGCCGCCGACAGCGCCGCCGTGGCCGCCGCCAAGGCCGCCGACCTGGTGCTGATCCCGACGCGCGCCTCGGCCTTCGACCTGCACGCCATCAAGACGACAGCCGAACTGGTGCGCGTGGCGCAGAAGCCGGCCAGCGTACTGCTCAATGCCGTGCCGGCGCGCGCCAACGCGCTGGTCGAGGAGGTGGCGGCAGTGATCCATTCGCTGTCGCTCAGTATCGCGCCGGTGTGCCTGGTCGACCGGGCATCGCTGCGCCACGCCGTCATCAACGGCCAGACGGCCGGCGAATATGAACCGCTCGGCAAGGCGGCCGACGAGGTGAGGGCGCTCTACACGTGGGTATGTGGACGCCTCGACATGCCGAAACGCAAACCCAAACCCCTTAAAGGTGCCGCATGAGCAAGACCGCGACAAGACAATCCCTGGCCGAGCGCCTGGCCGCCGTGGCCGGACCGCAGATCAATCCCGTGGCCGTCATCGAGGCCGAAGCCGCACCGGCGATCAAGGTCCAGGCGCCCAAGGTCAAGACGCGCACGACCATGCCGGTGCCCGAGGTGATCCGTGCGCCCGCCGCCGTGGCCAAGGCGCGTGACGGCAAGACCATGATCGCCGGCTATTTCTCGCCGCAGATGGCCAAAGCGGTGAAACTTCTGGCCGTCGAGCGCGACACGACCGTGCAGGCGCTGATCGGTGAAGGGCTGGACGCGGTGCTGCACAAGCACGGCAAGCATCCGATGGGTGAACGGTAGGGTAGGGAAGGGGCCACAGGCCCCTTCACCCCAGAACTTGACAGTGGATATCCTTTAGCTTGCCTTGAAGACCCGAAGTGGGTCTTCAAGGCAAGCTAGGGGTTTCACCGGCCAAGTTTCGGGGGTCCAGGGGTCCGCGACCCCTGGCCTTGTCCTTCCTTCCCCGCCGGAATCATGCCACCCTCGCACCATGACCCGCCGTCGTGATCCGCACCCCACGCTCGACTTCTTCATTCCGCTCCTCAATGACGTGCCGCTGAAGGACCAGCGCGAGATCATGGAGCGGCCGTTCTTTTCGTTGCAGAAGCGCAAGCGTCTCAAGGCCATCGAGTATACCTCGCCCGACGGCGACACCTGGGTCAAGGTCGAGGCCATGCCGGCCTACGGCATGGCTACCATCTGGGACGCCGACATCCTGATCTGGGCGGCGACCGCGCTCAACCGCATGAAGGCGCAGGGCACCAACGACCTGCCGCGCACGCTCAAGACCACCACCTACGACCTGCTGCGCGCCATCAAGCGCGACACCGGCGGCAAGGCCTACCAGGAACTGCAGGCGGCCTTGCAGCGGCTGGAGACGACGTCGATCCGTACCAGTCTTCGCGCACCCACCCGGCGGACCGAAGCGCAGTTCGGCTGGCTCGACGGCTGGACGCTGGAAGTCGACCAGGCCACCGGCCAGCCGCGCGGCATGACCCTGACGCTCAGCAATTGGGTGTATGAAGGCATCGTCAACGAAAAGTCGCTCCTGACCATGCACCAGGACTATTTCCTGCTGACCGGCGGGCTGGAACGCGCGCTCTACCGTATCGCCCGCAAGCATGCCGGCAGCCAGCCGGAAGGATGGCTGTGCCGGCTGGAGCTGCTGCACCAGAAGACCGGCTCGGACGCCTCGGCCAAGGAATTCAATCGCATGCTGAGGAAGATCGTCGAGCGCAACCAGTTGCCTGACTACGATCTGAAAATGACCGCAACCCAGGACGGCTCGCCGGCCCTGTTCGTGGTATCGCGGCTGGCACGGCTGGAAGGCGAGGTGGCGGCGGAACTCAGTGCGCTCAATGCGCAGGACGGTATAAGATCGAAGAAGCGGGCCGGCGGGCGGGGATAACACCCACCTTGTCGGGGGATCACCCACCGCATTCACGCGCTCCAAGTCTTGATTCCCTTTACGCATAGGCAAAAATAGGAGCGGCAGGGCACTCGAATCATCGGGGGATCACCCACCCGCCACCCCGGAAAGACCCGGCCAGGGCCGTCAAAACGACTCAAGAGCGGCCTTTCGGGGGATCACCCACCGCCGTATCGGGCAAAATGGCACGGATACGGCGCTTCCGGCCGCTCTTCGGGGGATCACCCACCGCAAAGAGTCTTGCTTTCTTAAGGATTGCGGCCATGGCGGCTGTGGATAAGTCCGGTTACACGACGCGGGACGCACGGGGGATCGCCCACTTTCCCGTCGGGGGAACAGACGCCTCGGCGCCGGGGGATTACCCACTGGCGCACGGGGGATCGCCCACCCTCATCTTGGCCAAGCCTTTGTAAATAAAGGTATTTTTACTTTACCGATTCGGCTTAACTTACTTAACTTGCTTAATAACAGACTCTTCTAACCCAAGGCTGGGTGGGTAAAAGCGTGCGATAGTCCGGTCTCTTGGCCTGAAAGGTGGCCAAAGACCGGACGTCGACCATCGCAGGTGGCAAAAGACTTCCGGTGTGTGCCTTGACCGCAAAGTGCTTTGCCGCCTAAATGTGGAAGAACGAGGAAGGTCCGGGGGGACAGTCCCGGCAGTGTAAGGACGGGGGAACAGCGCCAGTGCAGTCAAGCGGGGCCTTATCGCCGCCGGCGCCGGTCATAGCCCCTTCGGCTGGCCCGCTCGATGCTGCGCATGCCAAGGTGCTGATTGCCCAGGCCAACGCTCGCCACGATATCCAGACCAGCTTTTTCACCACGCCGAAACCGGATGAGAAATCACTCGAAGGCTGGCGCAAATTCTTCGAATGGCTCGGTCACCTCTTTCGCGGCGCCGGTGAACTGTTCGCGCCACTGGCGCCGATCATCCCCTATCTTATCGGCGCACTGGTCATCGTTGTTATCGCGCTGCTGCTGTCGCCCGTGGTGCGCCTGTTCCTGACGACCCGGTTCGAGCGCCTGTTCCAGCGCCACAATCTCAAGGCCGATGCGCCCTGGCGACCGACACGGGCGGCGGTGGCGGCTCTTCTCGAGGAAATCGACGCCCTGGCTGCCAAGGGCGAATACGACGAAGCCGTCCACCTGCTGCTGGTGCGCAGTGTCGCCGATATCAACGCCTTTCGGCCGGACCTCGTGCGCCTGCATTATTCGGCGCGCGACATCATGAGCCATCCTTTGCTGCCCGTCGGCGCGCGACCGGCGTTCACGCGCATTGTGAGTCTGGTCGAACGCAGTTTCTTCGCGGGCATTCCGGTGGGCAAGGACGGCTTCGATGCCTGTCGCCAGGCCTATGTCGATTTCGTCGCGGCGGAGGGGATTGCATGAAGAACCCCGCCAAAGGCCTGATCGACCGTCACAAGCTCGACAAGGTAACCTCATGGCTGCCGGGCGTTGCCCTGTTCCTGTGCCTGTCCTTGTTCGCCATGGCGGCTCTCATCCTGTTCGATGCCGGCGCCGAACCGGAAAGTCCGCAGTCTGCATCGCCCACGGCGATCTCGGCCCAGGGCTTCCAGGGCCTGAAGCGACTCCTGGCAGCGGGCGGACATGGCGTCGAGATGAACCGCTTCCCCGACGGGCCCAATGCCGTCCATGGCGACCTTGAAATCGTCACCTTCGATGCTGGCAACCGGTATATGCCGAATTTCGACTTTTCATCCTCAGCCAGCGCCGACAGCAGCGCCACCGGCACCGATTCCTCCGCCACAGCCGACTCTTCCGCCAGCATCGATACAGGCCCGGGCGCGCTCGACGACGAATTCGTACCGTCGCCGGAACGGGCCCGTCACCTGCTGTATAATCCGCTCGGACGTGCTGTCCTGGTGGTGGCGCCGAAATGGACCGCCGCCTATTATGCGCGTCATTCGCGCTGGGCAGCGGACCCGCAACTGGCCGATGACACGACGATCCGCGACATGCTGGCCGAGTTGTCGCCGGAAACCGAAACGCCGTCGCATTACGACAAGAAGGGCGATCCTGTCCGGCCCCAGGTCGCACCCGGCCAGGACGTCTATTTCGACGACGACACCACCATCGTCTATGACAAGGTGCCCTATGTCATCACCCACGGCCAGCCGGCATCGAACCTTGTCGTTCGCCGCGCCGATGGCCGTGTGTGGGCAACGGTCGGCAAGGTCGACGACCTGCAATCGATCAGCGGGCCTAACCTGACGCCGGTGCTGCTGGGCCCCAAAGGCGAGGTTATCCTGTCGCGGGTCAATGTCACCGGCGGACGCAAGGCCACCAAGGCGCCGGTCTACCTGCTCAGTGATCCCGACCTGCTCGACAATCAAATTCTCGCCGATCCGCAGAAGGTGATCGCGGCTTTCCAGCTGATCGACGATGTGTCGCCGGTGCAGAACGAGCCCGCCACCCGGCCGGCCAGCATCGTTTTCAACCTGACCTTCAACAACCTGGCCTTCGACCACGATCTGATCCACGCCTTGTCGCGTCCGCCCTATGTCGGTGTACCGCTCAGCCTGCTGATCCTTGGCCTCGGCCTGATGTGGGCGGCCTTCGCCCGCTTCGGTCCCGCCCGCCATGTCGCCGTCGAACCACCGCTGGGCCGGGGCGTCAAGATCCTCGCCGACAATGCCGCCCGCTTGATGTCGCTGACGATCCGCGAGACCAAGCTGGCGCCGGCCTATGCCACGCTCATGCGTGATCTCGTCCTGAAGGGCAGGGGCTACATGCAGCCGTCGCCCTCGCAAACCCTCGACGACCTTGCCGACCGCATCGGCAGGATGCACAACACCACCCATTCCTTCGCGGACCTGAAAGCCCGCGCCGCTCAGGTCGCCACCGTGCACCAGCTGATCGACCTGACCTTGAAACTGCATGCCTGGAAGACGGAGATACAACGTGCTCATAGCTGACATCCAAGCCCTCGCGCGCACCCTTCGCGGCGAAATCGCCAAGGTCATCATAGGCCAGGGCGACACGATCGACCTGATGCTGACAGCCCTGTTCTCGGGCGGCCACATCCTGCTCGAAGGACCGCCCGGCACCGCCAAGACCTTGTTGGCGCGCACCTTCTGCCAGGCGCTTGCCTTACGCTTCGGCCGCATCCAGTTCACGCCCGACATGCTGCCGGGCGATGTGCTGGGCTCGAACCTGTTCAACTTCCAGACGTCAAGTTTCTCGTTGACCAAGGGGCCGATCTTCTGTGACCTGCTGCTGGCCGACGAAATCAACCGCACCCCGCCGAAGACCCAGGCTGCCCTGCTTGAGGCCATGCAGGAGCGTCATGTCACCCTGGATGGCGTCCGTCATGACCTCGGCGCACACTTCACCGTCATCGCCACCCAGAACCCGATCGAGCAGCAGGGCACCTATCCGCTGCCGGAAGCCCAGCTCGACCGTTTCCTGTTCAAGCACATCCTTGGCTATCCTTCGCCGGAAGAGGAAAAGCGCATCGTCGATACTTCGGGAAATGCGGCAGCATCTAGCGATCCGAAGGACGCCGGCGTCCGGGCGGTGCTCGACGCTCAGTCGCTTAACGAAGCCATCGCCACGGTCGGCGGCGTCAAGCTCAACGACGCCAATCTCAACTATATCGTCGCCCTGATCCGCGCCACGCGCGAATCGCCGTCGCTCAGCGTGGGGGCCTCGCCGCGCGCCGGCGCTTTGCTGGCCCGGGCGGCACGGGCGAGGGCCACGCTCGATGCGCGCGACTATGTGCTGCCCGATGACATCAAGGCGCTCTACACGCCATGCATGCGCCACCGCGTTCTGCTGTCGCCGGCCGCCGAAATCGAGGGCCAGTCGGTCGACGGCGTGCTGCAGGGCCTGCTCGAAAAGATTGAAATTCCGAGGTAGGCCCAGAAGGAACTCATGTCCATTTACCCCACGCCGCGATTGCTCGTTCTGCTTGGTCTCGGCCTGCCCGTGTCCATCGCCGTCGGCCTGTTCGCGCCTTATCTGTGGGCGTGGGTGCCGCTGGTGCTGGCCGCGCTGTTCGTGCTGGCGGTTCTCGACGGTTTCTTCGCGCCGGTGGGCCTGACATTGACCTTCGATCTCAGCCTGCCGAAGGCGATAGGGGTCGGACGCGATTACGATATCGCCTTTGTCATCCGCTTCAACCGCTGGCGCCAGCCGGGTCGCGTGGAACTGCGCCTCGGCCTTAACCCGCTGCTGGCCGCCTCGACCTATGATCGCGAGATGAAACCGCAGGACGACAAGGCCTTTCGCGGCATGCTGCATCTGAAGGCCACAGCGCGGGGACCGGGTGCAATCGATGCCGCCTACCTGCGCTGGAATGGCTTTCTCGGCCTTGTCTATGTCCAGCACCGCGTCAGGCTCGATGCACGGGTCGCCATAACGCCCGATCTCAAAGGGGTGCAGCAGGACGCCGCCAACCTGTTCTCGCTCGATTCGATATACGGCATCCGCGTACAGAACCAGTTGCACAACGGCTCGGAATACCATGCCCTGCGCGAATACGATTCCAGCCAGGATCACCGCCGCATCGACTGGCGTTCGTCGGCGCGCCACATGAAGCTGTATTCCCGCGAATACCAGGCCGAGCGCAACCACCATATCGTGCTGGCCTACGATACCGGCCGGCTGATGGGCGAACCCGTGGGCGGCCTCAAGCGCCTCGATCGGGCCATCCATGCCGGCCTCCTGCTCGGTTATACAGCGCTGAAGATCGGCGACAATATCCGCACCTTCGCCTTTGCCGCGCAACCCTACCACGCCGCGCCGATGATTTCGGGCACGCAGGGCTTCGACATTCTCAAGCGCCAGCTATCGGCGCTCGAGGACTCGGCGCAGGAATCGAACCACACCCTGGCCCTGGCCGATCTCAACGCCCGCGTCGGACGCCGTTCGCTGGTCATCCTGTTCACCGACTTTATCGACGAGATTTCGGCCGAGCTGATGGTCGAGGCGCTCAACCGCGTCACCAAGAAACACCTCGTCCTGTTCGTCGCCTTCCGCGACGAGGTCGTCGAGGCCCTGCAGGACAAGACGCCCGAACAGCCCGAGGACGTGACGCGCGCCGTTTTCGCCGCCCGCCTGTCGCAGCGGCGCGAGCGCGTCATCGCCCAGCTCAGGCGCCAGGGCGTCGAGGTGCTGGAAGCGCCGACCGAACACCTGGCTACTGCCATTGTCACCCGTTACCTGGCGCTGAAACGCGCCGGCCGATTGTAGGGAAAGTCCGTCATGGCCGAACCGAACGCACCCATCGCAGGCGAGCCGGCCCGCCGGCCGGCACTTCAGCTCAAGAGCCAGAAGTTCCGCGAAGCGCGCGAAGGCGACTGGCAGGCGCTGTCAAGTGCGCTCGACAAGGCCGAGAAGGGGGGGCTTGGCGCCTTCTCGATCGATGAAATCCTCAATCTGCCGGTGCTCTACCGCTCGGCGATTTCGTCGCTTTCCATGGCGCAGTCGATTTCGCTCGATCGCAACATGATCACCTACCTGCAGGCCCTGTGCGCCAGGGCTTATGTTTACATTTACGGCCCGCACACCCGTTTCAAGGACGTGGTCGAAGGCTATTTCGTCAAGGCGTGGCCCAAGAGCGTGCGCAGCCTGTGGCCGGAACTGTTGCTGTCCTTGCTGGTCACCACCATCGGCGTCCTCATCGGCTGGCTGTTGTGCGCCCACGATTCCAGCTGGTACGACATGCTGGTCGGCGGTATGTCCGAAGGCCGCAACGTCGCCGCCTCGGTCAAGGATCTCAAGGACACGCTGGGCTCGGGTCCGGCCGACATGCACGACCGCCTGCCGACCATGGCCGCCTTTCTCATGACCCACAATGCCCAGGTGTGCATCGTGGCCTTCGCCACCGGCGCGGTGTTCGGATTGCCGACGATCCTGGCCCTGATCCAGAATGGCTATGTCCTGGGGGCGATGCTGTGGCTGTTCTACTCGAAGGGACTGGGCATCGATTTTACCGGCTGGCTGATGATCCACGGCACGACCGAGCTGTCCGCCATCATCATATCCGGCGCCTGCGGCTTCCATATCGGGCGCCGCATCATGTTCCCGGGTGACATGACGCGGCTCCAGGCCCTGCGCGAGGCCGGCCAGGTGACGGGCACGGTAATGATCGGCTGCGTCATCATGCTGATCATTGCCGGCTGCCTGGAAGGGATCGGCCGCCAGACCATCACGGATACTGTCGCGCGCATGGCCGTCGGCATCGCCATGTTCACCTTGTGGGCGGTTTACTTCCTGTTTGTCGGAAGAAAAGGAGCGCAGCGCGATGGCTGAGGCGAAACGCGACCTCATGGCCGATGCGCCCTATGGCGAGTACGGCCGCACCGTGGCGGAGGTGCTGACCCCCGAAGGGGTCGTCCTGCCGTTCATCAACGCCACCTTCGGCGAACGCCTGGGGGCCCTGGTCATCGACGTCATCTTCATCGCCCTGTTGTCGCTGGTGCCGTTTTTGATCTGGATTTTCCTGCCGGATCATGAAAACTTCGCCAAACAGCACAAGGTCGCCGAAAACGCGCTCGAAGTCGCCTTCTTCCTCTATATGTTTTTCCTGCGGTCGGGCTATTTCATCGTCTTCGAAGCCGGCGCCAGGGCAGCAACACCGGGCAAGCGGCTGATGAAGCTGCGCGTCATTTCCCATGACGGCGGCCGGCTGACGCCTGCGGCGGT
>FTDB01001298.1_pt1 | contig 97037 bp, 94 predicted proteins | sample 1639741 | NCBI WGS metagenome assembly FTDB01 (sample SAMEA3914869, study PRJEB12502) | metagenome | biome: forest; material: soil | place: USA | collected 2012-03-12 | depth 0.1 m | reverse complement strand
TCGCAGAGCCCTTCCATGGCGAGGCACTTGACGCGCTGCAGCTTCACGCCCGTCAGTTCGACGATCTGGTCGATGCGTTCGATCTGGCCGCGGGTTTCTAGGTGGTGAATCCGTCGGCGAGTTGCGCGTTGCTGGCGGCCTTGGCCATTTTCGGCAGGGCTTTCGTCAATTGCTTCTCGGCGCTGTAAATATCGGACAAGGCATGAATAAAAGCGTCTTCGAGAGAGGTGATCTTGGGCATTTTAGCCTCCAAATGATCTGATGAAGACTACATCTTATTCTAATAGACATAAATTCATGATGAGGAAAATCTGCACAACCAAATACCCATTAAGTACACAAGTACGCATTATAAATTTTATTTTGCCAAAAGTGCAATAATTTGATTTTTAAGAAGCCTTAAACTGCCTTTTCTTTATAGGCAAAATGATAGGTGTGCCTAACGCGTCGGTATTGGCCTCGGGCGCCCGCCCCGCCGACTGGGTTTAATGGGCGATGACCTTTGGCCCCCCACCCTTCCGAGTGAAATGGCCCACTGTCCTCATGACGCAAAACAATAGGCAAAAGAGCGGATTCACGGTATTCGCCCAAGGTATATCGACCTGGGCAGGCAGCCAATCGGCATTTATTCTCGCCTTCGCCTCTGTGGCGGTCTGGGCGGTTACGGGCCCGATCTTCAGATACTCCGAAACCTGGCAGATGGTGATCAACACAGGCACCACAATTATTACGTTCTTGATGGTGTTCCTGATTCAGCACGGTCAGAATCGCGATGGTCGGGTCATCCAACTCAAACTCGATGAACTTATCCGGGCCGTGGAAGGGGCGGAAAACCGTCTCATTAATATGGAAGACATGGCCGAAAACGAGCTTATCGAAACTCAGGCTGCGTTTACGAAACTCGGTCAAAACGCCGCCAGCCAACTGACAGCTACCACCTAAGGTTCACATTCATAGAGGCGCCTCCCCATTACCCAACCAACGCCGCCTAGCTGACTTGGTTGTTCACATTGCCGGGCTGTTGTTGGCGCTTTTAGGCGGTGGAGTTGCCCTCGGACTTGCCTTCAGTTACGGCTGGTCTGCGCGTATTCTAGCTATCAGCCTGTACGCACTGGGCTTCGCAGCGATGTTTGCCTTTTCCACAGCCTACAACTTCGCTCGACCACAGTTGCAGTCCTTCTTTGCCGCCTCGACCACGCGGTATCTTTCTGATGATTGCCGCCAGCTACACGCCATTCACCACCCGGCTTCTCCACGGGACCTGGAGCTGGGGCATGACGATTGCGGTCTGGAGCCTGGCCGGCCTGGGTATTCTCAGCAAGCTGTTCCTGCCGGTCATAAAGGAAGTTGTCACGACACACTCTACCTTGGCTGGTTTGCCGTCCTGGCGATCAAACCGCTGGTCCACGGCGCCCCTTATCCGAAGTCAAGAGCCTTGAAGAATTCGGCCTGTCCGAGTCGAGCCGACAACGCGGCGCGGGTAAGCCGGCCATGGACGTCCGGGTAGGTCATCGTTCCCGACAAGAAGGCCTTCAAATTCGCCGAAACGAACAGGGCGAGATTAAAGACCTGATCGTCATCAGCCCGGCGAAGGCGAAGCGCGATGAACTCGACGATATCCAACACGATCGCCTCACGGTCCAATGGCTCGATCCTAAAATTCACGAGCAACTTGGCGAGCCGCGACTTGACCAGAATTGAGCTGCTTTCGATGAGCATAGCCGATCTCCTTCGCAACCAACGTCGCAAACGGCCTGCAAGCAAGCTATGCGGTTGGCAGCCCATCCGCGCTATGTTTTCGTCCGAGTTCTTCACATAGGTGGCATCCGCCTGCTGTGGCCCGCTCGACTCGGTTGGCTCCGCTTCCGCAAAGCGAAAATGCGCTCTCACCGGTCGATCTGAATCGGACTGAAATCTTACGTCTCCTCTGCTAGCCGTTGATTCGGTTTCACCTCGCAAAATTCGAGGCTATCATGGCAGTACGTCCCTATTGGTCCGGCACCATTCGCGTGTCGCTCGTCTCACTTTCCGTCGAGATGTTCACGGCGATAGACGCCGGGCAGAAGATCGCCTTCCACCAGATCTACAAGCCCACCGGCGAACGCGTGCGGCAGAAGCTGGTTGCCGGCGATGTCGAGGTGGAGCGCGCCGACATAGTCAAGGGCTACGAGGTCGACAAAGGCGAATACATTCTGTTCGATCCCGACGAAATCAAGGAACTGAAGATCCCATCGAGCAAGGCGATGGAACTGGTCAGGTTCGTTCCCTACGACGCCATCGACGCCGTCTATTTCGACATGCCCTATTATCTGGCGCCGTCGTCGGGCAAGGGCGACCTGGCCACCTTCGCTGTCATTCGCGACTCAATGCGCGAGATGAAGGTTATGGGGTTGGGTCAGATCGTCATCTCCGGAAGTGAGCGGCTGTGCGCCGTCAAGCCGTGCGGCCCAGGCCTGCTGCTTGAAACCTTGCATTATGCCGACGAGATTAAGAAGAGCGGTTACGTCTTCGGGGACATCAAGAACGCCACGCTCGACGCCGACGAAAAGGACCTGGCCAAGGAACTGATCAAGCGCAAGGTCGGTGACTTCGAACCCGATAGCTTCCACGACCGTTACAGTGACGCATTGAAGGAACTGGTCGAGGCCCGTGTCGAAAACCGCCAGCCCGTCATTCCCGAAGAGCGGCCGGCAGCCAAGGTCGTCAATCTCATGGATGCGCTTCGTGCCAGCCTGAAGGAACCAGCAGCGGGCGCAGGTGTTGCGGCCGCCAACGACAGCGTCAATCCCGTTAAGCCGAAAGCGGACAAGGCGAGAGCCGACAAGACCGAAAAGACCGACAAACCCAAGCCCCCAACACGCAGGAAAGCCGGATAAGCATGGCCGATCAGAGCGACAGCCTGTCGAAGTACCGCGAGAAACGCGACTTCACCAAGACCAAGGAACCCGGCGGCAAGATCGCTTCCGCAAGCGGCAATCGTTACCTGATCCAGAAGCACGCTGCCACACGGCTACACTACGACTTCCGCATCGAACTCGACGGCGTGCTGAAGAGCTGGGCCGTCACGCGTGGTCCGAGTTTGAACGCCGACGATAAGCGCCTGGCCGTCGAAGTCGAAGACCATCCCGTCGATTACGGTTCATTCGAAGGTACCATCCCCAAGGGCGAGTATGGCGGCGGCACGGTGATGTTATGGGATGAAGGCACCTGGGAACCGATCGGCGATCCGCAAGAAGGGCTGAAGAAGGGTGATCTCAAATTCATCCTGCACGGCAAACGGCTGCACGGATCATGGGTGCTCGCGCGTATGAAGCCGCGTCCGCAGGACCGTGGCCGCAACAACTGGCTTCTGATCAAGCATCGCGACGCCGACGCCTTCGACGAGGATGGCGAGACCTGGCTCGACGCCAACGCGACCAGCATTGTCAGCGGCCGCACCATGGACGAGATCGCCGCCGACGGAGCTAAGGTCTGGCATTCCGGCCGGGCCGGGGATAGCCGCATGGACGGAGGTCCCGAGCCGGCCGAGTCAATCGAGGCGAAGAAGCCGCCCAAAACGGCGCGTGCCAAGACCGCGAAGACCTACAAGCCCCTGAAGTTCATGACGCCCGAACTTGCGACATTGGCAGATGCCGTTCCCCAGGGCCCCGACTGGGTCCACGAAGTCAAGTTCGACGGCTACCGGACGCTGGCTATGATCGAGAATGGCCAAGTTCACCTGATGACCCGGTCCGGTCTCGACTGGACCCCGAAATATCAGGCCATCGCCGACGAACTGCGTGCCTTGTGCGTCGGTCAGGCCATACTCGACGGCGAGATTGTCGCCTTGGACGAAAATGGCGCTTCCAGCTTCCAGAAGCTGAAGGACGAACTCGGCGCCGATCGCAGCGAGAACCTGCAGTACTACGTGTTCGACCTCCCGGTCCTGGATGGCGAAACCCTGACCCGCCTCCCTCTATTGCGTCGAAAAGAACGCCTCAAGAGCCTGATCGAAGCGCAGGACCTGCATAACCGGGTCATCTATAGCGAGCATTTCGCCGAGAATACCGACTTCCTGCCCCACGTCTGTTCGTTGGAAATGGAAGGCATCATCTCCAAGCGCGTCGACTCGATCTATTCCGGCCGCCGGTCCGAAGCGTGGCTGAAGGTCAAGTGCCATAAGCGACAGGAATTCGTCATCGTCGGCTTCACGGAATCGGCGCATTCTGGCCGCGGTTTCCGCTCTCTTCTGCTCGGCTATTACGACGGCGGCGACCTGAAGTTCGCCGGCAAGGTCGGCACCGGCTTCAACAGCCAAAGCCTAGCCGAGGTCCGCAAGAAGCTGGACGCCTTCCCCGTTGTCCCAAAGCCCTTTAGCAAATTGCCGTCCGATGTTGGACGGGGCACGTGGATCGAACCCAGACTGGTCTGCGAGGTCGAATTTACCGAATGGACGGACGAAGGCCGCCTGCGCCACCCATCGTTCCAGGGGCTGCGTGAGGACAAGCAGGCCAAGGACGTTCATCGTGACCAGGAAATGCCGATCGACGAGGCGGTGAAGGACGCAGAATTGGAAGTGCGCGACGAACCCGCCCAAACGACATCGCCAGCACCGAAAGCGCCCGCAAAAGCAAGCCGGCCGACACGCAGCAGCGAAGAACGCGTCGATGTCGCCGGCGTTTCTGTTTCGCACCCCGACCGCGTCGTCTTCCCGGAAACGGGCGAGCGAAAGCTCGACCTGATCGAATATTATCACGCCGTCGCCAATTATATGCTGCCGCACGTCGGCAATCGCCCGCTTTCCGTCCTACGCATACCGGAGACCATCGCTGACGAGCAGTTCTTTCAGCGCCACCTGCCGGCCAATGGCGGCCTGCACAATGTCGACGAGGTGGATGTGCAGGTGAAGGATCGCACCGAGCATTACATGGCGATTGATGATGAACTCGGGCTCCTATCCCTGTCGCAATGGGGCGTCGTCGAATTTCATCCCTGGCAATGCCGCGTCGACGATCCGCGCCTGCCGGACCGCATGATCTTCGATCTCGATCCCGATCCCGAAGCCCCTTGGCAGAATGTCATCGACGGTGCCTCCGAAATCCGCGAGCGAATGCGCGAACTGGGGCTGGAAAGTTTCTTGAAAACCACCGGCGGCAAGGGGCTGCACGTCGTCGTGCCGATTGAGCGCAAGTTCGGGTTTCCAACGATCAAGGCGTTCACTCGAGCCATCGCCGAATCCATGGCCCACGACGATCCCAACCGCTACATCGCCACCATGAGCAAGAAAAAGCGTAAGGGTAAGATTTTCGTCGACTATTTGCGTAACGACATCACTTCGACTGCGGTTTCGGCGTTTTCCGTCCGCGCCCGGCCGGGCGCCACCGTGTCGACGCCCTTACTATGGAGCGAACTTCGTCCTGGACTGAAGCCGGCCGAGTTCAATATCCACTCGGTACCCCAGCGCTTGGTGAAGCAGAAGGCTGACCCCTGGGCCGAATACTTCGAGGCCCGACAGGGTATCCAGGCTGAATTCCTTGCAGCACTGAATATCGAAGCGAAATGACGCCAACAGCTCCCGGCAAACCATCCGCGAATACCCCCCCCCCCCCACGGGGACGTACATTTGTACACATAAGCTATGACTGGCCTATTCGCGCCCAACTCAGTAAATCAAATGTGAAGAGATTGGCTATTCACTTGGCGGAATCCATGCCGTACGGAGACTACGACCGGGTTATGTTTCACGTCCGGTCGCATTCTCTCTTGGCGGACGGTAACGTCCGCCTTTTTCTTTGCTTCGGCTCCTGACGCCAGCAATGCTTCAAAGCGGCTCCCCACGGGATATCCAGCACAATCGAAGCCTGGAACTGCCCCACGCCCGGCACGAGGACATGACTTTGAAGATGGCACTGGACGTTTTCCTTTTCGCGACGGGACTAGCCGGCACCGCGGCGCCCGCCGGGCCGGCCGTGTATGAGGTGCTGGCAGCGCCGGACGCGCTTACGGCATTACCTTTTACCATCGACGGGCGCGGAACCGTCGAAGCGTCCGAAGCGGTCGCCTATCGAGCGCCCGGAGCCTATTTCGAAACGGCCTTCCGGGGCGACCGGCTATATTTCAAGGTCGGCCCCGGCGATGTCACCATGCGTATCATCGTCGACGGCCATGCCATGGCGGCTTTGGTAAAGCCGACACCCGGCTTTTACGAGGTGGACGCCCTACCGTCCGCTCCGCACCACGTGCGCATAGAGACCGAGATGGAAAGGGACGCCGGGTCCGGCGAATTCGGCGGCTTTTATCTCATGTCCGGCGAAGCGGCGCTTAGATAGACGAAGATAGAGGCCCGTCCCGAGATCCTATTTACGCAGAACGTTCAGAAGCCTCATCAATTCCAGGTTCGTCTTGGTGCTGGCCGGCAGGGGTGATTTGCAGAGGGCACTTCGAATTCACGTGATCAAAGAAGGCTTGCCAAAGTGTCGAAATCCGGATGCAATTGCCTCGGGGACAACTGCGGCGTACGGATTGCCAGTTCGGCGATATAAGCCTCGAAGCCGGCCGTCGGCCAGTTACCGATCTTCCAGGAAATCGAACATCAGGCCGCCCGCCGGGTCTTCGGCGCCGGTCGGCGCCGTTTATGGCGGCAGGTGCGACAATAGGTGGCGTCGCCGTCGGCGTCCACCAGCCAGTTGCAGACGTCCCGTGTCGCATTGGCGCAATAGCGGAAGCGACGTGCCCCGTCGCCGGCAAGCCGCCAGGTCTCGCCCTCACCGGGAACGAGGGCCTCCAGTGCCTGGGTATCGGTCAAGAACCCCAGCCGCGCACCACACTTGATGCAGTTGCGGTTGTTGAAATAGGTCGTATTGCCGCAGACGGCGCAGGAAAAGTCGTGCATCGGAACCCTACGCCTCAGTTGTCAGAGCCGCCGCGCCCTCTTCGACCGCATAGTGGATCGGCTTAAAGGCATAGTTGTTGGACTGAAGGGCGGAGCAAGCGGTTAGCGCCACGACCAGATCCATATCGGCTTCGAACAGGATATGGTCTCCGGCTTTCGACTTCGGCGGATCGACCTTCAGTTCCCCGGTCTCGCCGTCGACCTGGACATTCATGAAGATGTTGAACGCGATGGGAATCTGGTCGGGCTTAATCCCGTAGGGCTCCAGCGCGTGCGACAAGTTGCCGAAGCAGCCGTGGTGAGGGTGTTCGTCGCCGTAGATGATGCGGAACGTGTCCTTCGAGCACGGCGTCAATAGGAAGTCGTGGCGGCCGACCGTATCCTCGACAATGCGCAGCATGACGTTTGACCGGTTGGAGTAGAGCGGATCGCCCGTCGTCAGGAAGAGTTTGCTGGCATAGTCCAAGCTGCGCCCCGACGAGATGACCTCGTCCGTATCGTGGGCGTTGAAGGCCAGCATGTCGGAAACCTGCTCGCCATTGGGGTCGATGACCCGCAGGCGCTGGCCCTTCTTCAGGGTGAAGGCCGCGCCGGAACGGGGTGGAATTTCAGTGATCATATGGACCTCCCAAGGTGGAGACGACTTTAGGAAGATCGCGTGAAAGCCGGTATAGCGAAACCGGCTCAGAAAATAATAAACGCGCAAAGGCGCCTGCCTCAGGTGTACTTCTGTAAAATTGGCATTAATGCTCCGGTTTACGCCCATCTTGCAACCGATGTTTCTCATGGACGCAGCGATCTTACCTAAGCCCACCTATACTGTCCTTCCAATACAGGAAGGTGTACCGTGTTTATACAAGTCGATGTTCAAGAAGAACGAAGCGCCGATATAAGTCTGATCGACAAGTTCGAAGCCAAGATCAAGGATAAGGCCTTCCCTTGTGTCGGCGCCAAGTCGGCGCTGGCCCGGCAACGCATGCAGTTTCTCACGGTGGGCGATATCCGTTGCCCCCTCGATGACAAGGCCATCCATGACGCCCTGCGCGACTTCGCCCAGTCTTATGCCGCCGCCCCCGGCCCTTTTCAAAGTTTCGTCGTCATCTTCGACACGACCGGCGACTTGTCGGAAGACGCTTTCGAGCGCGCCCTGTGGCACCGGATCCAGGCGCTCGAAAAGATCGACGCGCAATCCGGCCACGCCTACGATCGTCGGGTCAGCCCAAACGTCGAAGACAGCAATTTCTCGCTGAGCTTCGCCGGCGAAGCCTTCTTCGTGGTCGGGCTACATCCCAACGCCAGCCGCCCTGCCCGTCGCTTTGACATGCCGGCCATGGTGTTCAACGCGCATGACCAGTTCGAGATGCTGCGCGCCGAAGGCCGCTACGACACGCTCCGCGAAAGCATCATTCAGCGCGATACCGCCCTTGCCGGCTCTCCCAATCCCATGCTCGCCCGCTTCGGCGAAACATCCGAAGCCAGCCAGTATAGCGGCAGGCTTGTCCCAGAAGGCTGGAAATGTCCTTTTCAGCGCGTTCACAGGGAGCCAGGCAATGCAGATTCTTGAGGCTTTTCCCTTCGTCGGACTGGTTGTTATGGCGCTCATCCGCTGGCTTCGCCACCCTGACCTTTGGCACGGCGACTTTTCCTAAGCCGACAACCGGACCGCGCCTTCCCGCAGATTTGAATTTTACAGGTCTGGTGGGTTTCCGAGCTTCGAAACTACAACTTTTCCCCTACCCTGCCAGCGTGATGCGATGGCGCCTATTTTGAACGGACACGAACATGACCCAGCAGGAAATCGAACAGCGTTTTTTCAAGTCCCTCAAGTCCGACCGCACGATCCTGATCGGAACGAAAAAAGCGCCGCCCCGCCCAATGACCGCGCTTCTCGAAGACGACGCGCCGCGCGGCCCGTTATGGATCTTCACCACGCGGGACAGCGAACTGCTCGAAGGCGGCGCCCCGCTGATCGACGCGGTCGCTACCTTTGCCTCGAAGGGACACGACACCTTCGCCACTCTTACCGGCAGTCTGGAGATCAGCGATGACCGCGCCGTCGTCGACAAGCTGTGGAATCCGTTCGTCGCGGCCTGGTTCGAGGGCGGCAAGGACGATCCGAAACTCGCCCTGCTGCGATTCAACCTAGATAGCGCCGAAATTTGGACCGACGCGTCCAGCCTGATCGCCGGCGTCAAGATTCTCATCGGCGTTGATCCGAAGGCCGATTATCGCGAGAAGGTTGCCAGCGTCACGTTTTGACCGAGGACACGCATCCGCATATGGGCGGGTGCGTCCATAATCTCAGTCGACCTTCGCCGAAGTCTAATGAAACGTGCTTTCTGCAATCAATTTAAGCAGAGTGGGGAAATCGACGGGCTTGGTCATATGGTGGTCGAAGCCGACCGCGGCGGTTCTCCGGCGTTCGGCCTCTCCTCCCCAGCCGGTTTGCGCGATGACCATGGTCTCGGACAGGGTGCAATCGTTTCGTAGTCGCTTGCAAACCTCGTATCCGTCCATCACCGGCATGCCCAAGTCGAGCAGGATGACGTCAGGGTGGAAATCGTGTGCGGTCTGGACGGCCGTGATACCATCGAAGCAGGCGCGGACTTCGTAGCCGTTCGCTTCCATCACCCATGCCAGGGTCTGGGCCGACGGCTTGTTGTCGTCGACTACCAGGACCCTCTTCGCCTGGCGACCGTTCTGGTCTGTTACCATTTGCGTGCTTCCTCGCCGCCTAAAACCCACCCCAAAAGTGAACAACTTGCAGCTTTGATTCTCATGTTTAATGATGGGTAAACCGACGTAAGGGAGTGACCATTACGCACTCAAGTTCACATTAGAAACTTATATACTTGCCGGCGGGCGCTATCACCGACGCCAACAGCCATCCAATCGCGGCCGGGCCATCGGATGGGTGGGCGAGCACGCACTCGATATACTCACATCACACATGCTGAGCGGTCCGGCGCAGGGAGATCTTTTAGCCTCAATGTCGGAACTCCTTAGCGTTCCGTATGCATAGGGCTCAACGCCGCATCGACCACCAGCAAGTTGATCATGGCGTGAAGCGCTTCGACCTGGCCGTCGGTAACGCCGTCCTTGAGCTTCAGACTCAATGTATCGGAGCCAAGTCCTTGCAGCGAACGACGCGGAACGAGGTCGATCGAATAATGCGATCGGCCGGCCTTTTCGTCCGGCTTGCCGATCTTCGCGGCGATAGATCTGTCAGGCATGGAACCTCCAGTGATTGGCGACAGGACGAAAGATCAACCCTCGGACCACGTAACGTTGAACGTGCCGTCGGCAGCGACCTCGAATTCGTGGAAGGTGGAATCCGTAGCCGTTGCAGTGACCCCGCCGCCCCCCAGGGCGGAGAGCGTCGTGTTCGCGAGATCGGCGTTGGCGCCGATCAGTCTTATGCGTGCCGTGTAGCCCACTGGTCCGTGAAGGCGGATTTGCAGACCGCCGGCGACGCAGTCGATCTTCGCGGGATATTCCGCGAAAAGCTTGAACGACGCGCCGGGGCATTCCCTATAGGCGCGCGACGCCACCACGAAAGCCGCGCCGGCACCGTAGATTTCCTGCCCAACTTGACCGGCCGGGCTGCCGTCGCCGTAGAGGTCCTCCAGCGGGAAAGACAGGTTACGATCGATATGACCGTTGCGAATCTCCTGGGCGATCGCGTCTTCCGGAAGCGCGTCGGGGTAGAAGCCCCAGAGTACATCGAGCGCGTTGCGCCAGTATTCCGCCAGCAGCAGTTTCACGCTCGACGGGATGTCATCCCCGCCTTCCTGCAGATATTCGTCGAAGGCCAGGAAGCATTCAAACGCTTCGTAGGCCGCCATATAGGGCCCATCGTGCAGGCAGGTCACGCCAAAGAAGTTGGCGTAACACCGGGCATGCTCGATATCGGAATGCCAGAGTTCGCAATTGTGCAGAAAGCTGGCGACGAACGTCAGGCTTTGGTCGAGATGGCGCTGGTCGCCTGTCAGCTTCCACAACTTCAGGGCAGCAGTGGCGCCCCAGGCCGTCAGGTTGGTCTGGTAGGCCAATTCGAAACGGTAGCCCTCGCTCGCATTCAACGCCGCGATAGCCTCGTCGACATAGCGTGGCTCGCCTGTAAGCTGGTGGGCCTGCAGCATGACATAGGCGTAGATGCCACCGACATCGGTCTGGCCCAGTTCCTCCGTGCCGCGGAACTGGTTGATGACCGAAAAATCGGTCAGGTCGTAGATGATCGGCCACTTATAGTCGAAGTGCTTTGCCGCCTTGATGACGAAGTCCAGCCCGTCGAAGAATAGGTCCTTCGCCCAGGCTTCGCCGTTGATTGCCAGGCGCGCCAGGTTCATCAGCGGATGATAGAGATACCAGGAATCGACCGCGTCCCGGTTCTTGTCGACCCCGACATTGGTCAGGTACCGGCGCAGGGTGCCGAGTTCCGCGTCGAAGAAGCCGCGCATTCCAGCGCCTAGCTCGTCCGACAATCTCGATTCGAGTTTCTGCGTTCGCTCGTATTCCCACAGCGTTGTGGTGACCGACATCTGCACCATGCTGTCAGGATATTCGGAATCCGTGTAAGGAAATAGGTAGGTGTGACCCTGGGTCTGGAAGCTGACTTTTGGCGATCGCAGGTCGGCCAACGTCTTCTCACCTCGCCACAGCCAATCATGTATATTGGTCCTGGGCTGGTCGAGTTTCGGATAAACCGCAGCCAGCATGTCGATGAAGGCGCGAGCGCTGCCGAACTCGTGGTCGGCGCAATCGGGGTGCAGGGCGATCAGAGCGTCGGAGATGGTGACCTCGTGTCCCCGTTTCAACGGATTGACGGGCGGCTGCTTCGACAGGGGCGCCGTCGGCGGCTGATAGCCAAGTTCGGGCCATTGACCGCCCACGACACCGTCGGGCTTCGTCTTGGTGGTAATGAAGAAGTCGTTCAACGCCGTCAGGTTCTGCATGTAGAGAACGTTGCCGAAGGCCGGCTCGCTGAGGCAGAGATAGCAGTAGCCGCCGTTCAGGCCGCGCTGAGCCGCTTCTACGTACCCTTTCGCACAGGTCGGATCATCGTCGGCGTCCAGCACGTAAAGATCGCGCGGCCAGAACGCGACCAGAATGTCGCGCGCCGGCGTGAAGCGCGTCGTCATGTGCAGAATATCGCCGGAAAGATCCAGCGTAACGACGTAGCGCCCTGGATTGGTCTCGATCAGCCACTGGCCGCCATGGTCCGTGATGGCCAGTGGCGTCAGTTCGTAGCCCCCCATGATCGGAAAGGTGCGCAGGGCGATCCCGCCCCGATCGGCACGCCGCGCCACGATCCAGAAGGCGTCGCGACCGCGATGCGCGGAGACCGTGAAATCGCCGAGCGGCCAGGTAGCTTCGGCCGGCTGGGCGCCCGACAGTTCGGGATGAACATTCAGCGTTTCGGGCGTGAAACCCCGTGCGTCGGCATGGTCGAGTTCGGCGGCCTGGGTCTTCTGGTCGGCTGTCGTCATGTGGAGTTTACTCGGTATCGGGGAATGAATGGGATCGGCCGACAAAAAAGCGGCCGTCCGGCCGCCGTCCATGCCCCGATCATCGGGCGGCCACCGGGTCCTCGCGGGATCCCGTTGACCGTCTCCTTATGCGGGTGGGCATCGTAAGTTTGAAATGTACCCGGCGGAAAGGATTGTAAGGACAAGGCAAGTGGGCTTAAGCCTTGCCTGTCGCCTCATGTCGGGACATCGGCCAGCCTTCGCTCCCAGTTCACATCGATCATTTATATCGATGCGGCCCATTGTCTGCCCGAACGGACGAGGGACAACCGATGACGGATACTAAGATTGCCACCGACGCCGAGCGCGAACACCTGCTCGATGAAGCGCTCGAGGAAAGCTTTCCCGCCAGCGATCCGATCTCGCCGGGCGTGGGACCGGGCGAGCCGTTATCGTCGAAAACCGTACCCGGCCAAAAGCCGCCGCTCGAGAGACAGTGACCAGCGTTCGCGGAGTCGGCATGACCTTCGATCAACTGAGCAACACCGATCAGATCGATCGCCTGCGCAACGGTCAAGCCGGCCGCTACAAGCTCAGCTCCACGATCGGTGAATCCTACCAGGTGTTCGAAGCCCTGCTTTCGGAAGCGAAAGGGCTAGCCACGCGGTTCGACGGCATTTGGACGGAATGCGAGGCGACCCAGGTGCACCCGGGATCGGTCCTGATCGTCCGGACCTGACAACGTGGTGCACCGACCACGTTACCGGCGGCGTTGCCAGACGATCCCATCATCCGACGGACAGCGGCATAGCCGTCCCAAAGGAAACGCCATGTTCGACAGGCAGATCAAGACGTTTGAAACCTCGGCCATCATCCTCGTCATCGTCGTCGCCTGCGCGGTCATCGGCCTAGGATGGATCGGCTTCGGGGTCGAGAGTTTCGCCGTCCAGAAGCTCGGCGCCATCTGGGGGCCGGTCGCGCTCGGGGCGATCTTTATCCTTCCCTTCGCCGTCTTTCTGCTGTCGAAACTGCTTCCGCACAATCGCCGCAAACGGCGCCAGGCGGAGATCGATCGCGCCTTTGCGGCAACCTCCCTCGGCAACGTCACCAGGACGATCGAACTGCTACGCGGCCGGTCCCCCTGGCTGGCCGCGACCGCGGCCGTCGTCGTGGCCCTGGTCACAAATTTCGCACCGCCCTTAATGCCGGCGGTCGCGGAAACCCTCTCGACGCTGGAGGCCCTCTTGGAGCACCATAAGACCAAGACCGAGACGCGTTGAGGCGCTGCTCTGGCCGTCGGACGACGGGCGCCGACGCACAGGCGCTTATGACAATTTGAGCTTTCCGAGCGATCGCATGGCAACCTCTTTATGCCACGCCTGTTACTCCTGACCAGAGCAGGCGAGACGGACAAATTGCCGCCGATCCTCGCGCAATCCAATCTTCTCCAATCTTCACCGTGCGTCAGGCGCCGCCTGAAAAGGAAATTCCTATGGCCGAAAACATGGATGACCAGGCGCTGACCGCAGCGGACTTCGACGGGCAGACCGTCCAGCGAGCTGCCGGTGGCGAGACGCACCAGCAGGAGGGTGGCGCGGTGCTGACCACAGCGCAGGGCGCCCCCATAGCGGACGATCAGAATTCGCTGAAAGTCGGCGGCCCGCGCGGTCCTGTCGCGCTGGAAGACCATATCCTGCGCGAGAAGATCTTCCACTTTGACCACGAGCGCATTCCCGAGCGCGTCGTCCACGCCCGCGGCTACGGCGCCCACGGCTATTTCGAAACCTATGACAGCCTGGCCGACGTCACGGCCGCCGACCTCTTTCAGCGCCCCGGCGAAAAGACGCCCGTCTTCGTGCGCTTCTCGACGGTAGCCGGCAACAAGGGCTCCTCGGACCTGGCGCGCGACGTGCGCGGCTTCGCCGTCAAGTTCTATACCAGGCAAGGCAACTGGGATTTGGTCGGCAACAATATCCCCGTCTTCTTCATCCAGGACGCCATCAAGTTTCCCGACCTGATCCATGCCGCCAAGCAAGAGCCCGACCGCGACTTCCCACAGGCCCAGACGGCACACGATAACTTCTGGGACTTCATCTCGCTGATGCCCGAAGCCATGCACATGATCATGTGGACCATGTCCGACCGCGCCATCCCGCGCGGTTTCCGCTTCATGGAAGGCTTCGGCGTGCACACCTTCCGCCTGGTCGCCGCGGACGGCAAGTCGACCTTCGTCAAGTTCCACTGGAAACCCAAGCTGGGCATGCAGTCGGTGGTGTGGAACGAAGCCGTCAAGATCAACGGCGCCGATCCCGACTTCCATCGCCGCGACCTGTGGAACGCGATACAATCCGGCGCCTTTCCGGAGTGGGAACTGGGCCTGCAACTGTTCGACGACGATTTCGCCGACCGGTTCGACTTCGATGTGCTCGACGCCACCAAGCTGATCCCGGAAGACATCCTTCCGGTGCGCATCGTCGGCCGCCTGGTGCTCGACCGCATGCCGGACAACTTTTTTGCCGAGACCGAACAGGTGGCCTTCTGCACCCAGAACATCGTTCCCGGCATCGACTTCACCAACGATCCGCTGCTGCAGGGCCGCAACTTCAGCTATCTCGACACGCAGATCAAGCGCCTGGGGGGCCCGAACTTCACGCACATACCGGTCAATGCGCCCAAATGTCCGTTCGCCCACTTTCAGCAGGACGGCCACATGGCTATGCACAACCCGAAGGGCCGCGCCAATTACGAACCCAATTCCTGGACGCCGGCGGTCGGCGCCGATGGCGGACCGCGCGAGGTGGCCAACGGCTTCCGCTCGGTTCCCGAAACGCCCGATGGCGAAAAGCGCCGGATCCGTCCCGAAAGCTTCGCTGACCATTATAGCCAGGCGCGCCAATTCTACATCAGCCAGACCGCGATCGAGCAGGGCCACATCCAGGACGCGCTCGTCTTCGAACTGAGCCGCGTGGAACGCCCGGATATTCGCCGCCGCGTCGTCAGCCACCTGCGCAATATCGACGAGACCCTGGCCCGGGCCGTAGCCAACGGCCTGGGCCTGACGGATCTTCCCGCTCCGGCCCAGACGGCGCGCCCGACCCGACAGGACTTGCCGGCCTCGGACGCCCTGAGCATCCAGAAGACAAACCGCGGCACGCTGCAGGGGCGCAAGTTCGGCGTGCTGTTGACGGACGGCGCGGATGCGGACCTCTTCACCGCCCTGGTCGCGGCGATCACCGAAGCTGGCGCCGTCTTCGAGGTCGTGACGCCAAAGATCGGCGGTGCGACTTTGAGCGACGGCGCCTTGGTGCAAAGCCAGTACAAGATCGACGGCGGGCCATCGGTTATTTTTGACTTTCCGGTCGTGCTGGCCTCCGCCGAGGGCGCCGAAATTCTGACCAAACTTCCGCCGGCCCGCGATTTCGTCGCCGACGCCTTCGCTCATTTCAAGTTCCTGGCCTATTCACCCGAGGTCTTGCCGCTTCTTGAAAAAGCGGGCGTCGCTGCGGACCTGGATGGCGGCTGCGTCGAACTGACCGGCGATAGCTTGGCGGCCTACATCGCCGGACTGGGCGCCCAGCGGCACTGGCCGCGTGAGGACGCCCTGAAGGGATCGCAACACCAACCGCTTCCGGCAGCCGAAGCATGATTACGCGCAAGACCGCTTTAGGCGAAGAACGCGTAGTCCTCATTCACGGATTGGCCGAAAACCCCTTGACCATGATGCCGGTCGAACTGGCGCTTCGCGCGGCCGGTTATCAGGTGACCAATATCGCCTATCCCTCGACGCTGAGGGGCATCCCGGAATTGCTTGAAGAGTATATCTGGCCCCTGGTCGGGGCCTTCGACGACGCCGAGAAACTTCACTTCGTGACCCATTCACTTGGCGGCGTCCTGCTTCACTCGGTGCTGCAAACGACCCAGCCTTCAAACCTCGGTCGCGTGGTCATGACGGCACCGGGCCTGCGCGGAAGCGAAGCCCTGGAAGTCTATCGCCGAAACTGGCTATTCCGAATGCTCTACGGCGAGGCGGCCTACCGCTCGGGCACTCGCGAAGAGGGTTTCGCCAGCACGCTGCAAATGCAAGTAAATTACGAGCTTGGTATCATTGCCGGCGCCTTACCGATGGATCCTGCCTCGCTGTTCGTCGTTCCTTGGCCGCACGACGGCAAGATCAGCGTCGGCCGGACGAAGATCCCCGGCATGAGCGACCATATCGTCCTGCCGACCGCGCACGACCTGATCGCGTCCGATCCCATCGCCATAGCCCAGACCCTTCGCTTCCTTCGCGACGGCTGCTTCTTCCACCTGATGTCGGCCAGGGCCACGCCGGCCGGTCAGTCAATGGCCGCCTGACGCCGGGAATACCCAACCGTCGAGTCTCAGGTGTGGCCTCCCGCGCACTAGGATGAGTTTCGCCACATCCACAGGATGCTCGATGCCCCTTATTCTCTTGCTCCGTTTCTGGCTTTCCCTGGCGTCCTTGGCGATTCTCGTCGCCGCCGGCTATCTGCTTTGGTCGTGGAACCAGGGCGACGTCGTGCGCGATGTCCATGGCATGATGCACCTCGTCCGTCATGACTGGCGGCTGTGGACGGGGATCGGACTCTTCGCATGGTCGTTCGGCGGCGGCGGCTTCATCCTCCGGCCATTCCTGGCGCGGCGCGACATCGAACCCTTCGCCCCCCGGCGTGCCGGCGGACGCACGATCGAAGGTGCGAACGGCGCCACGCTCTATGTCGAAACCCAGGGCGCCTCGACAAAACCCTGTCTGATCCTGACACACGGCTGGGGCCTTGACACCACGATATGGGCAACCACGAAACGGGACTTGGCCGACCAGTTCAGGATCATCAGTTGGGATCTGCCGACCATGGGGCTGTCGAAGGCGCCTCACGCCGCCGTCAGCCTGGACAGCTTCGCCCAGAATCTCGCCCGCGTCATCGATTATGCCGGCGACGCCAAGGTTGTCCTCGTCGGCCACAGCATCGGCGGCATGGCAACCCAAACCCTGGCGCGCGATCGCCCGGAACTGTTCCGAAATCGCGTCGCCGGCGTCATCCTGCTGAATACGACCTACCGAAATCCCCTGACGACGATGGTGATGAGCGGCCTTGCCCAAGCCCTGCGCTTTCCCGTCATCGAACCGCAGTTGTTCCTGACCCTGGCGCTATGGCCCCTCGCATGGCTCAGCGCCTGGAAAAGCTACCTCGACGGCTCCGCCCATCTCGCCAACCGTCTCGGTTTTGGGCCGCTCGTCACTAACGACCAGCTTGAGCACACGACGCTGTTGAGTATTCGCAATTCGCAAGGCGGCCAGGCCAAGGGCAATCTCGCCATGTTTCGCTGGAACGCCGATGCCGCCCTCGCGGCCACCGGCGTGCCGGTCTTGGTCATCGCCGGTGCTGATGACATCGTCACGCAACCTCGCGGCGGGCGCCATATCGCTGACACCACACCCGGCGCGGAGTTCCTTCTGGTCGAAAAGGCAAATCATATGGGCTTCCTGGAGCGGGCCGACGCCTATAGCCCCGCCATAGCCACTTTCGCCCTGAAGTGCTTCAAAGCTGGCGCTGGGCCCACAAAATCGTTCTGATGCGATCGGGCGCAACACCGCATGCATCCGGGAAACGCCACTGAAATCTTATTAAATCAAACATAGAAACAGCGGTTTCAGTTGTGTCGCCGAGGGCGACAAGAGGGCCCCTGTGATCGGAAATTCCGCCGAAGACGACGCGCTCCTTGCAAAGGCCCGGCTCGCCGCAATCGTCGAGTCGTCGGACGACGCAATCGTCAGCAAGAACCTCGACAGCATTATCACCTCATGGAACCGGGGCGCCGAGCGCATTTTCGGCTACACCGCCGATGAAGCCGTCGGACGTCCGATCACCATGATCATCCCCGACGAATTGCGCGGCGAGGAAGACACAATTATAGCGAAGGTGCGCGCCGGCGAACGCGTTGACCACTTCGTGACCGAACGCCTGAGTAAATCCGGACAGCGGGTCAGGGTCTCGATCACTGTCTCGCCGATCCGCGACAGCTCCGACACGATCGTCGGCGCATCCAAGATCGCCCGCGATGTAACCGAACAGAGCCTTGCCGATGTGCGTCGCGCGGCGCTGGTTCGCCTGACCGACGAGATAAGGGATCTGGACAATCCCGACGAGATCGCCTTCGCCGCTGCCAGAATTCTAGGTGAGACGCTCAATGTCAGCCGTGCGGGATACGGTGTGATCGACACCGTAGAAGAGACCATAACCATCGAACGGGACTGGAACGCGCCCGGCATCACCAGTCTCGCCGGGGTGCTGCACTTCCGCGACTATGGCTCCTACATCGAGGACCTGAAGCGTGGCGAGACGGTCGTCTTCGCCGACGCCGAAACGGATTCGCGCACGGCAGCTTCGGCCGCGGCACTCAAGGCGATCAGCGCCCAGTCCGTCGTCAACATGCCGGTGACCGAACGCGGACGTTTTGTCGCCCTGCTCTATCTCAATCACGCCCACACGCGCCCGTGGTCGGACGGCGATCTGGCCTTCGTGCGTGAGGTCGGCGAGCGGACGCGGACGGCCACGGAGCGCGCGCGCGTGACCAGCGAACTCCTTCGCCGCGAGGCGGACCTGCGTCACCTCAACGCGGACCTGGAGCGACGGGTCGCGACGGCACTTGCTGAAAGGCGGCTTTTCGCCGACATCCTCGAACATACCGATGCTTTCGTTCAGGTTGCCGACACCGCATTCAACTGGCTTGCCATCAACCACGCCAGTGCCGACGAGTTTCAGCGCATCTTCGGTGTTAGGCCCAGGGTCGGCGATAACATGCTCGCCATTCTGGCCCATCTTCCCGACGAGCAGGCCAAGGTTCGCGAAGCCTGGGGTCGCGCCTTGGCCGGCGAGGCCTATACCGAGGTCGACGGCTTCGGCGACCCCGAACTCGACCGGCGCTATTACGAGATGAAGTTCAATCCGCTTCGCGCCGAAGACGGCACCCTGCTGGGCGCCTACCAATTCGTTTTCGATGTCACCGCGCGCGTTCTGGACCAGCAGAAGTTGCGGCAGGCCGAAGACCTTCTACGCCAGTCGCAGAAGATGGAAGCCGTAGGGCAGTTGACCGGTGGCCTTGCCCACGACTTCAACAACATGCTGGCGGTCGTCGCCGGTTCCCTCGAACTGCTGGACCGCCGTATCGGGCTGGACGACGGCCGTTCCAAGAACCTGATATCGTCCGCCCGGGAGGCGGCGCGCCGTGCGGGCAATCTCACTCAGCGCCTCCTCGCCTTTTCCCGGCAGCAGCCGCTGCAGCCGCAGGTCCTCGATCCGACCAAGCTCGTCGCCGGCATGTCGGACCTGCTCCGCCACGCCCTGGGCGCGGCCGTTCAACTTGAGACGGTGTTCGCGGGCGGAACCTGGCGTATCCATGCGGACCAGAACCAGTTGGAAAACGTCCTTCTCAATCTGGCCGTCAACGCCCGAGACGCCATGCCCGAGGGCGGTCGCCTGACGATCGAAACCCATAACACCCACCTGGATCAGCGCTATGTCGCCAATGAGCCCGGCGTCATGGCGGGCCAGTACGTCATGATTGGCGTGACCGATACCGGGACCGGCATCCCGCCCGACATCATCGCCAAGGTTTTCGACCCCTTCTTCACTACGAAGGAAGTCGGCAAGGGCACGGGTCTCGGCCTGAGCCAGGTCTACGGTTTCGTCAAGCAATCCGGCGGCCATATCAAGGTCTACTCCGAGCCCGGAGAGGGTACCACGGTCAAGGTCTACCTGCCGCGCTATTTTGGAACCGCCGACACAGACGCCGAACATCCGGAGCAGGCGCGGCTGCCGACGGCCGACGACAAGGAACTGATCCTGGTTGTCGACGACGAGGACCTGGTCCGCCAGTTTACGGTGGCGGCATTCAACGACCTCGGCTACCGCGTCCTAGAAGCCGCAAGCGGCCCCGCGGCATTGGCGATGCTGATCGAGCGACCGGACGTCGATCTGCTCTTCACCGACATCGTCATGCCCGAAATGAACGGACGCAAACTGGTCGATCTCATCATGGAGCGCAGGCCGGACCTGCCGGTCATTTATACGACCGGCTATACCCGTAACGCCATCGTCCACAACGGCGTCCTCGACCCAGGCGTAGAGTTGATCGGAAAGCCCTTCACGCTCGAGGAACTCGCAACGCGCGTACGTGAAGTGCTGGACAGGACAACCCTGGGAAGGACCGTTCCACCCTCGAAGTAGGCCGGGCGTGCCGGCACGCCGGCAAGCATAGGCACCTTACGATGCGCGCGGCCACAGGCTGTGCAACCTTACGGGCCGCCGCATAGGGTGCGGGCAGGACAAGTCTTACACAGGAGTGCGTCATGCACGTTGATGGAATTTTGAGCATGCTGATCGTCGGCCTCGTCGCCGGCTGGTTGGCACACATGATCATGGGCGGCCGCGGCGGTCTGATCGGCAATCTGGTGGTCGGCCTCATCGGTTCGGTGGTCGGAGGTCTCCTGGCGTCGGCGCTCGGCATCGGCTTCGCCGGCATCGTGGGCAGCATCGTCATCTCGACGATCGGGGCTATCGTCTTGCTCGCCCTGTTCGGCGCGATGAACCGAAACCGCACGGTCTAACGGCAAGCACATTTACAAAAAAGGCGCTGGGGCAACCGGGCGCCTTTTTATCTGCCGGAAGACAAGCGGGTTCTACGCGTCCTGCAGGCGCGGTTCCACGCGTAGTGAAACGATGTCGGTACGGTTGGCTCTTGTCAGCGCGAACACGATGGTATCGGCTAGGTCCTCGGCATACAGAGCTTGCTCCTTGGCGATCTTTTCGCGCTGCTCTTCGACCGGTGTGCCCTGCAGGTCGGCCCCGACCAGGCCGGGCTCGATAAGGGTCACCTTGATGTTCTGCTTGGCGACTTCCTTGCGTAGGGTTTCGGCATAGGCCTGGATGCCGGCCTTCACCGCTGCGTAGGTACTGTGTCCGGCGCTCTTGCTGTGCGCGGCCACCGATCCGACGAAGACGATGTGCCCGGCGCCCTGGATGCGTTCGAGTGCCTGGCGGGCGCAGGCGAGATAACCGACAAAGTCCGTCTCGACGCCGTAGCGCCATTCGGCGTCCGGGACTTTTTGCACAGGTTCGATGGCAACGCCGGCGTTGTTCACCAAGATATCGAGGCCACCGAGTTCATTGTCGACGAAGGCGAACGCCGCGGCGACCCCGGCCTCGGTCGCGACGTCCGCGATTAGGCCCGAGACCTCGCCACCCTTCCCGGCTGCACTGGCCAAGGCGTCGTCAAGTTCAGCCTGGTGGCGACCGAACGTCACGATATGCGCACCCTGCGAGGCCAGCGCCACGAGGGTAGCGCGACCGATCCCCGTCGTGCCGCCGGTGACAAGAATACGCTTACCGCTCAGGGAGGTGGCGTCTGACATGAGGGCGTTCCTTTAAGGTTGAAGTTGCCAGTCGCGCATGCGAGCGACACGCGGGAAGCCTACCGCAAGCGGCGTAAGGTCGGCCGACGACTTGCCGCGCACTTTGCAAGGACGGCGCAAGGAACAGCACGATCTGGCGCCGCTACCATGTGTCGCCAAAACCCTGACCGGAGCGATCGCAACGATTTGCCGCCGGTGCCATACTAGGATTTCCTTATGATCTGGAGGCGGTGTTGAATGGATAACCGCCGGCGGGTTTTCCATTCTCGCTTTCCTTGGACGAGGAGAAGTCATGTCGGAAGTTACGGTCAACAAGCAAATGCTCGGTCTGAAAGACCTGAAAATTCACGTGAAAGACACTGGCGGCACCGGCCGTCCGATCGTCCTAATCCATGGCTGGCCCCTGTCGGGCGCCTCGTGGAACTCGCAGGTTCCCGCCCTGACGGCCGCCGGCTTCAGGGTCATCACTTATGACCGGCGCGGCTTTGGGCACAGCGACAAGCCCATCGCTGGATACGACTACAAGACCCTGGCCAACGACCTGGCGGGCCTGATCGAAGCTCTCGATCTTACCGACATATCGTTGGTCGGCTTTTCCATGGGCGGCGGCGAAGTGGTGCAGTATATCGCCGACCATGGCGAGACCCGCCTGCACAGCGTCGTCCTGGCCTCGGCCGTTCCCCCCATGATGATGAAGTTGCCGAACAATCCCGACGGTCCGCTGGATCCAGCCAAAGCCGCGAAGATGAGCTTCGACCTCACCGCCAACGCCGACGCATTCTATGAGGATTTCACAAAGCAATTCTTTTCAGCCAATGCGGATGGCGACGTCCTAGTCACCGAAGTGCAACGCCAGGACGCGCTCGATCAGTGCATGGAAGCCAGCAAGATCGCCGCCTTGGAAGCCATGCAGGTCTTCGGGATTTCCGATTTCCGCGAAGACCTGAAGAAAATTACCGTCCCCACGCTCGTTATTCACGGCACTGCGGATGGCATTGTGCCCTTCGAAGGCTCCGGCGCGCGGTCGCACCTGGCCGTCCCGCACAGCGAGCTCTACCTCATCGACGGTGGACCCCACGGCGTCAATGTCAGCCATGCCGACGAGTTCAATTCCGCCTTGCTTAGTTTTCTGCAAGAATAGGGATCGACCCGGTTCGAAAACGATCAGGATCCCCGACACAGTTGGCTGAGACTTGCTAGACTAGATCGCGATAGAATGCACAGACCCGCTTAAAGGCGGGTCTCGGTCCATTCGTCTCCAGCCGTCATGGTCACCGCAGGTTCAGCACCGTAGCCAGGTAAGGCGCGGTTCGACTGGCGTCGCATGGCGCCACCTCCCATGGCCTGCCGGCGGCCACGACTCGGCCGCCTTCGTCGCCCGGCCCGGGACCGATGTCGATGACCCAATCGCATTGCGCCACCGTGCGCATGTCGTGCTCGACCACGATAACCGTATGGCCGCTGTCGACTAGCCGATTGAGCTGCACCAGCAGGCGGTCGATGTCGCGCGGATGAAGGCCCGTCGTGGGCTCATCCAACACGTACAAGGTCGCGCCGCGTTGCGTGCGCTGCAGTTCTGTCGCCAGCTTGATGCGCTGCGCCTCCCCGCCCGACAATTCCGTCGCCGGCTGCCCAAGCTTCAGGTAGCCCAGGCCGATGTCGCGAAGCACGATCAACGGCCGCAGGACAGCACCCTCTTCGGCAAAGACGTCGCACGCCTGAGCCACGGTTAGGTCAAGCACATCGGCGATCGTCCGCCCTTGCCAGGTGACCTGCAGTGTCGCCTCGTTGTAACGGGCGCCATGACAGGTCGGGCATGGCGCATAGACGCTGGGCATGAACAACAACTCTACACTGACGAAGCCCTCGCCTTCGCAGACCGGACACCGGCCCTTGGGCACATTGAAGGAAAAACGGCCGGCATCGAAATGGCGCTTGCGCGCCTCCGGCGTCGCCGCGAACAGGCGCCGGACCGGGTCGAACAACCCCGTGTAGGTTGCCAGGTTCGACCGCGGCGTCCGGCCGATCGGCTTCTGGTCGACCTCGACGACCCGATCGATCGCCGCAAAATCACCCGCCAATATGCCCTCGGTCCGTGTGGCTGGGGCGTCCTCCAGCGACATCTCCTCCACCGGCTCCCGATCTGATTTCAGATGCGCTCTCATTAACTCCAGCAGGGCTTGGCTCACCAGGCTCGACTTGCCCGATCCCGACACGCCAGTAACCGCAGTAAAGCAGCCGAGCGGAAACGCCGCGTCCACTGCGCGCAGATTGTTGCGGCTCACCTGTTCGAGGCGCAGCCAGCCCTGCGGGGCGCGACAATGAGGCGCCGGTGGTTCGATTTCTCCGAACAGATAGGTCTTCGTCCGTGACGCCTCGACCTTGGCCAAGCCATCGGGTGGACCGCTGTAGAGGACACGGCCGCCTTCACTGCCCGCTTCAGGACCGACATCGACCAGCCAGTCGGCCTGCCGCATCATCTCGACATCGTGCTCGACAATGAAGACCGAGTTGCCCGACGCCTTCAGCCGGTGAAGCGCGCCGAACAGAGCTTGGCCGTCAGCCGGGTGCAATCCGGCCGTTGGTTCGTCCAGCACATAGACAACGCCGAACAGGTTCGACGCCAGTTGTGTCGCCAGACGTAGCCGCTGCAATTCGCCAGGCGAACAACTCGGTGTGCCGCGATCCAGCGAAAGATAGCCCAAACCCAGGTCGATGAGCGTCTCAAGCCGCGAAAGCAGTCCGGAACATAGCCGTTCGGCCGCCAGGCGCTTCTCGATTGACAGGTTTTCGGTGCGACGGACGTCGGGAGCGGCAGCATGAGCCGAGCCGCCCGCCCTGACACGCGCGTCTGTTGCCGCCCTGGCCGCCTCGCGGCTCAAGGTGTCGCCGTCACCTTTCGCGACCAATTGTCCCTGGGCCGCGGGCCGGATGATGTCGGCCAACTGCGCCAGCGTCTTGTGCGACAGATCGGCGATGTCATAACCAGCGAACGCAACCGACAGGGCCTGGCGCGTCAGTCTTTTCCCGCCGCAGAGCGGACAATCGCTGGCCAGCATGTATTGCAGGACCCGCTTACGCATCTGGGCGCTTTCGGTATTGGCGAGCGTGTATTCGAGGTGGCGCCTGGCGCTGCTGAAGGTGCCCTCGTAACTCGGCTCCATCCTGCGCTGTCGCGCCTGCTTCGTCTGTTCCGGCGTGAGGCCGGCCCAGACCGGAACGCGCGGCTGCTCTTCGGTGAACAGGATCCAGTCGCGTTGCGCCTTGGGCAGGTCCTTCCACGGGATATCGACGTCATAGCCCAGGGACACGAGGATATCGCGCAGGTTCTGCCCGCCCCAGGCCATCGGCCAGGCGGCGACAGCACGCTGACGGATGGTCAGGCTAGAGTCCGGCACCATGCCGTCTTCGGTCACGGTGTAGACCCGGCCCATACCGTGGCATTGCGGACAGGCGCCCTGTGGCGTATTGGGCGAAAAGTCCTCGGCATAAAGCATCGGCTGGTTCGGAGGGTATGTTCCGGCCCGCGAATAAAGCATTCGGATAAGGTTTGATAACGCGGTCAGGCTGCCGACGGTCGAGCGAGTGCTCGGTGTACCTCTCTGCTGCTGGAGCGCCACGGCCGGCGGCAGGCCGTCGATCGCATCGACATCCGGCACGCCAACCTGGTCGATCAGCCGGCGGGCATAGGGCGAGACGGACTCGAAGTATCGGCGCTGCGCCTCCGCGTAGAGGGTTCCAAACGCCAGGGACGATTTTCCGGATCCGGACACCCCGGTGAACACGACCAGTTGGTTACGCGGAATTCGGACGTCGATATTTTTCAGGTTGTGCTCGCGCGCGCCGCGGACTTCGACAAAGCCGGTATTCGAAGGCGCGGGGACATTAGCGGGCATGGATCAATGTCAGTCGATCCGCAATAAGCATTCGATGCTGAAATCCCGCGACGCTTCGATAACGCCGTGAAAATTCGCCCGGAGATCAAGCACAGCCCGTTTGTACTCGTCCTCGCGAATGAAAAGCGGACGGTCGCAAGGAGCCACCATCCGTATTTCGATGTCAGGCCCAATCTTGGGGGCGGGGGCCGCCGCACCCTTTGGCCGCATGAAAAGCGATGGCGGTTAAATAGCGACCCCGGCACCGCCAGTGGCCGTATCAGAAGAGTTAGAGTGGGGTTGGCCCTCCATGGCGGTTCGAGGTCGGGAGAGAGTCTTCCGGCAACCGTCACGGAGTTCTCCGATGTCCCAGATTGTGATCCCCGCCGGCGCCCAGGCGCCCCGCCCCGGCTACAAGGTCGATACGACCCGCGGCCATCGCGACGGCCGCGTATCGTCCGAATGGTTTTCCCGCCCCGACGACCAAAGGTTTCTGTCCTTGTCCGAGCTATCGACTTCCGTCCGCTGGCGGGCAGAGCGCAGCCGGACACGCACCGTCGAAAGCACTGCCGTTCGCGTCGAAGCCGACCGAGATCACCCGGACGGCTTATCGCTGATCATTCCCGGCGCCGACGATCGCGTCGCACCGACGCACTGGAGTTTCGGCCAGTTGGCCACCCTCGTCGGTGCGCCGGCGTCCTACCTTCGCCAACTGCCAGGCCCACTCGCTGGCATCAATCTCCAATACGGCTTGACCCATCATCGCGCCGAACTGGTGAAAACCCTTGAACTCGACGATGGCCGCACGGAGCTGCGAGCGATCACAGGCCCAGATTACGGCCGCATTTATGATCACGAACTGGTGTCGGCGGTGCAAAAGATTGCCGGTGACGGCACGGGCGATACCCGTTGGAAAGTACCGGGTGTCATGGATTGGTCGACCAGCACCTACAATCCCCACGTCGACATATCGAAGAGCACGACCACGCTATACGCCTCGGACCGGGACGTGTTCTTGTTCCTCGTCGACGATCTCAACCCGATCGAAGCCGGTCGCCTGCCGGATGGATCGCCCGATCTCTTCTTCCGCGGCTTCTACTGCTGGAACAGCGAGACCGGGTCCAAGACGCTGGGCATCGCCAGCTTTTACCTCAGGGGCGTCTGCCAAAACCGCAATCTCTGGGGTGTCGAGCAGTTCGAACAAATTTCGATCCGTCACAGCAAGTTCGCGGCTTCGCGCTTCGCCCACGAAGCCGAGCCGGCCCTCGAACAGTTCGCCAATTCGTCCGCTCTGCCCTTCGTTCAAGGCGTCAAGGCGGCGCGCGAACGGATTGTCGCTCAGGACGACGACGAACGCCGCGACTTCCTGCGCAAGCAAGGGTTCTCCCGGCCTGATACCGCTAAAATCATCGACACCGTGATGGCCGAGGAAGGACGTAAACCGCAGAGCATATTCGATTTCGTCCAGGGCATAACGGCTGTCGCCCGCGACAAACCCCACCAGGACACCCGGCTCGATTACGAGGCCCGCGCCAAGAAGTTGCTCGACCGCGTGTCCTGACCGACGTCCGGGACCTGTCCCTGCCGCCCTCAGAGTTAGAGGGCGGCGCTTTCGCCCGTGACGGTTTGAAGTCGAGAGAGCGTCTCCCGGCCGCCGTCCGGAGCCAAGACAATGGCCAAAACACCCAAGACCGCCCAAGCCGGCGATTTCCAGTTGATCCCCTGGGACAAGCTGACCCCGTCGGCGAAAAACGTCCGCAAGGTACCCAGCGACGGCGACCTCGAATTCACCGAGGACATCGCGCGGCGTGGCGTTCTCTGCAGTCTGCTCGTGCGACCGCAGGCTGGACAGGACGGCGTTGAAACCGGCCTGTTCGAGGTCGTGGCCGGTGGACGGCGCTACCGCGCCGTCGGCCGGTTGGTGGAGCAGAAGCGAAAACCGGCCAACAGCCTGGTTCCCTGCCAGATCCGCCGCGACGGCATCGCCGAAGACGATTCTTTGGCCGAGAACGTCCAGCGCGCGCCCCTTCATCCCCTCGACCAGTACCGGGCTTTCGCAGCCCTGGCCGAAAACCAACTCAGCGAAGAGGACATCGCTGCCCGCTTCTTCGTGCCCGTGTCCGTCGTTCGCCAGCGGTTGAAGCTGGTTACGGTATCGCCCGCCCTGCTCGACGCTTTCGGCCGCGACGAAATGCGGCTGGAGCAATTGATGGCCTTCACGGTCAACGGCGACCATGCCCGCCAGGAACAGGTCTGGGATGCTGTGGCGCACAGCATTCATCACAACCAGCCGTTCCAGATCAGGCGCCTGCTGACCGAAAACACGGTCAAGGCCAGCGACAAACGCGCCCTGTTCGTCGGGGCCGAATCCTATCTCGAAGCCGGCGGCGCGATCACCCGCGATCTGTTCGAAGTGGACGATGGCGGCTGGTTTCAGGATGTTGGGCTTCTGGAACACCTCCTCCAGGAAAAGCTTCTCGCCCACGCTGAAGAGATCAAGGCCGAAGGCTGGTTGTGGATTGAGGCCGCCCTGGAGCACCCCTATGGACACAGCTTCGACATGCGCAGGCTTTCCGGGACCAAAGCCGATCTCTCCGACGAAGAAAAGGCCGAACTGGACGAACTCACGGCCAGGTACGATGCCTTGACGACGCAGTATGACGCAGCCGAAGAATTGCCTGATGACGTCGACCAGCAATGTGGCGAACTGGAGGAACGGATCGAGGCCCTGCAGAACCGTCCCGACCAGTACGACCCTGCAGACGTCGCCCGCGGCGGCGTGTTCGTCAGCGTGTCCCCGAAGGGCCAGTTGCGCATCGAACGTGGGTACGTCCGTCCCGAGGACGAGCAGGCACCCGATCCCGAACCCGAGGTGAACGGGGCGCGCGAAGACGGCAGCGCGTCCCATGGTGACGGCGCCCGTTCGCTTTCGCCGGATACGGATCGGTCGGGAACACCGACTGGCGAAGAGGACGACGGCGGCGACCTCAAACCCTTGCCCGAGCGCTTACTATCCGAACTGACCGCGGTCCGCACCGTGGCCCTGCGTAACGCCTTGGCCTGCGAGCCCGCGGTCGCCATGACGCTTCTGCTGCATAAGCTCTGTTGCGATCAATTCTATCGTGGCGCCGAAGGCGAGTTGCTCAATGTGCACCTCGTGCGCACGAGTCTGGCGTATAGCGGGCTTTCGGACTTCGCACCGGCCCAGGACATCGCCCAGCGCAATCAGACATGGCTCGAAGCCCTGCCGGACAACGAAGCGGATCTTTGGGATTGGCTCGAACGCCTCGACGACGGCAATCGGTTCTCGCTGCTCGCCCACTGCCTGTCGTTCGGGATCAACGCCCTTTATCAAAAGGCGGATCAGTACACCAGCGGGCCAAGCGCACGCACGATCGCGACACGGATGCGCAATGCCAACCATTTGGCCCAAGTCGTCAAGCTCGACCTGCGCGCACGGGGCTGGAAGCCGACCGTTGCCAACTATTTCGGGAACGTGTCGAAGGCCCATATCCTCCGCGCCGTCACTGAGGCGAAAGGCGGCGACACGGCGCGCCGGATCAAGGATCTCAAGAAACCCGACATGGCCGCCAGCGCCGAGGCCCTTCTCGCCGAGACCGCCTGGCTGCCGGACATTCTGCGCACCCCCGCACCGGCCGCGGCGGATATTCATTCGGACCAGCCTTCGTCTGATGATGGCACGGCGCCGGCGATCGAAGGGACCGGGAACAGCCGTCCCGACCTCGAAGCTGCCGAATAGAGTCAACGCAACCTCAGCAAAGCCCGGCTCAAGGCCGGGCTTTGCACTTTGGGGCTTCTTCGATGACCGATTTCATGCCGCGCCCGACGTACCGTCTTAGCGGGCAAGGCTCCAACGCCTTCACGATGATGCCGCGAACAAAGGTTCCGCGGCATCGATTACGCCAGGGAGACCGCCATGCCCAATGACATCGTCACGGTCTTGAAGGCATTGGAAGACGATGCCGAATCCGTATGCCGTCGGTATCTTTCCGCCGGCCGGCGTTCAGGCCGATATTGGATTGTAGGGGATGTTCGCAACACGCCCGGCCGCTCCATGTGGGTGCGCTTGGAACACGACTCCCGTGGCCGCCCGGCGGGCCAATGGACGGATGGCGCCACCGGGGAATATGGTGACTTGCTGGACGTGATCCGGGAAGCCGTTCACTTGACCCACTTCGGCGATGTCATGCGCGAGGCCCGACGCTTCCTCGGCTGGACGGCGAAACAATCGCCAACTGCCCTCCATCGCTCAGCGATCCACGCGATCCCCGCCCCGCGCCGCGCAGCCCGTTTGTTTGCGTCCGGCCGCCCGCTCCCCGGGACGATGGCCGAGGCCTATCTGCGCGACCGCGGCCTGGGCTTACCTACGGCTCTGCCCGCGCTTCGCTTCCATCCGCATTGCTACTGCCGCGCCGACGATGGCAGTTGCCGTGAGTTGCCGGCCCTGCTCGGCGCCATCACCAATCTCGACGGCTGCCTGGTCGGTGTCCATCGGACCTTTCTCAATCCGGGCGGCTTCAGCGAGCCGCTACTTGGCAAGGCCGACATCGACACCCCACGAAAAGCCCTGGGCGATCTTCTCGGCAATGCCGTCCGCTTTGGCCAGGCCGATGACGTGCTGCTCGCCGGCGAAGGTATCGAAACAGCACTCTCGCCGAAGACGTTCGCACGGGACTTGCCTTGCCACGCAGCCCTCTCCGCTTCGCACCTGGCCGCGATCGAACTGCCTCAGGGGCTCAAGCGCCTCTATATCGCGCGCGACGATGACGCCGGCGGCCGCTGGGCCGCTACCCGCCTTGCCTCACGAGCCATCGAGGCCGGTGTGGAACCGATCCCGTTGATCGGCGTGGGCAACGATCTGAACGATGATCTGCGCCGCCACGGCGCCGAAGGCCTCCAATCCATCCTGTGGCGCCAGTTCGCCGCGGAAGATCAACGACGCTACATGTCCCTCCGTTCAGGGGCCGCCTGAGTCGCGCGCCATCCAGACGTTCGCCGCCGGTATCGTCAACGGTCGACGGCAGGTCTCGATTGCCAGGCCACACGGTCCTTCCCGGGAGCGACCGAGTGCACCGGCGGCGCGGCGCGCAACGTGCGGCCCGCGGCTATTTTCCGGCGCGCCCTGCGGGCGCTTTCCATCGCGAAGCAAATAGCCGCGTCCCGACGTCAAGCCCGCCCTGCGGGCGGGTGCGCGCCGCCCTTGGCCGGTGCCCCAGGTCGCCGTGAAGGCCGCGATGGACGCGGCACGACGGAGATCCACCATGACGCCCCTTGACGATACCGACTTCGAACCTGGCCATGAAACATCACACACGGGCCGTGTGCTCGAAGAACTGCAGCTCTACGGTGTTCGCCCCTTCAGCGACGAACCCGACCCGCGTCCCCTGCCGGAGGCTTCAGCCCTCAGCGGCGCAATCGCCACCGTTTTCGATGCGGTGACCGGAGCGCTTGCCGAGACGCGGCTTGAGCCTGACCTCGAAATGCTACTGTGGCCGACCGTGAACCTGTTCCACCGCCTGGCCGAGCGGGCCGATCGTGAGCTCGATGACAATGTCGTCGCCCAGCAACGAGCCCAGCGGGAATACGATGGCTCCGAAGTGGCGACGGCGGCATTCGAGCGCTTGATCGAAGAAGGGCGCACCCTTGCCGAACGCCGTGACGCCTTCGAACTGCTCCGTGACGAAGCGGCCGCACACTACGCGGCAGTCGTGGGGGACACCTGGCGCCCGCGGTCGGGCTCGATGGTCAATCACCGCAATCTCACCTCGACCCTGATCAGTTCGCGGGACTTCATAAACGCCCAGCGCCTGGCGAAAGCGGCTGTAAAGGTCCCGGAAGGCACACGCATCGCCTTCAGCGGTGGCGTCGAATACAACGATTATAACGCCATCTGGAACGCGCTCGATCGCGTCCACCATAAGCACCAAGACATGGTGCTGCTGCATGGCGGCTCCAAGCGTGGCGCCGAATGGATCGCCCGCAAGTGGGCCGAAACCCGGCACGTGCCCCATGTCCCCTTTGAACCCGACTGGTCCGCTCACGTCAAGGGCGCCCCGTTCAAACGCAACGACCTGATGCTCGAACAAATGCCCGCCGGCATCGTGATTTTCCCAGGCTCCGGCATCCAGGACAATCTCGCCACCAAGGCACGGACCCTGGGCATCAAGGTCTGGCGGCTCGGTACCTGAGCCACCCGCCCGCTCTTCAGCAAAGGACAAGCGATGGTCATCATCGGCGTTATTATCATCGCCGCAGGGCTGGCGGCCTTCGCCTGGCTCTGGCTCACCCTGGCAGCCTATGCACTGCCGGTCATCATCGGAATTTACGTCGGCCACGGCCTCCTGGCCAACGGCTTCGGCATGCCTTGCGCCATCGCAACCGCGTGCTTGTCGGCATGCCTGACACTGGCCGCCGGCCGTCTTGCGGCAATCGCGCGAACACCGGCCTGGATTGCGCCCGTCACGCTCGTCGCCTTCATGCTGCCCGCCGGTATCGCCGCCTACGACCTGATGCAGGGTGTCCTGCGCGGCCTGCACCTTTCCGATCCCGCCTGGTCGCTGCTGTGCGGATTAGCGTCCGGGGTAGTTGCCCTGTCCGTTCCCTCCCGCTTACGGCCAGCGGCGACGTAAGTTGCAGAACGCCGGTGTAAACGCCGCTATGCCCAGTTGCCTCCCCTTGTAGGATCGCGGCATCGACAGCCCGCGCAACAAAGCGTCGACATCGCATGCGATTTCGCAGGAACAGACTGCGAATTTCCATGCCGCCGCCGAAACACAGCGGGTGGCGATCATTGTTCGCGCAATCCGATCGAACCAAGACGAGGTTCCGGGGACCGACATGTCTGTTCACCGACCGTCTCGGCCGGGTCGCAAAAGGCCCGGGGATGTCAATCCATTCCTCGCACGCACGTTCCACGGGGCCAGCCCTTGTGGCCTCATCGATGGGCACAATCTCGCATGATGGGTCTGCCAGCTTCAAGTTCGCGATCCAGGTTTCTTCCCCTGTCGGGATGGCCGTCGCGCGAAGCGCGCCATCTTGGTTTCCCGCCATTCCTCGCGAGGCAAGAAACCTGGCCTGCTCCTTCTCCACTGCGTTGCGGCCGCGCACGCACGGCGAGGCGGCCTCCCCCTCAAGCCGGATCATTCCCATCGAGGCCGCAAGGGGCGGCCCCGAAAACCAGCTCTCAGGAGAATGAACCATGTCCGTCATCGGAACCTTTAAGCGCACCGGCCAAGACTTCACCGGCGAAATCGTCAGCCTGTCGGTCCAGCAGACCAACGTCCGCATCGTCCGCGAGGACCAACGCACGAGCGAAGACTCGCCCACCCACCGCGTCTTCGTCGGCCGCGCCGAAATCGGCGCCGGCTGGACCAAGAAAAAGCGCGACGGCGAAGGCGACTACCTGTCGCTCAAGCTGGACGATCCCAGCTTCAACCAGCCGATCTTCGCCAACCTCTGGGCTGAAGACGAAAAGGCCGGTGACTACAAGCTGATCTGGTCCCGTGGCCGCGACGCCAACTGAGCGACCTCCCCCGCCCGGTTTTGCCGGGCGGGGTTTCCTCGATCCCTCCTATCGGCCGCCGCGGCGCGCCGCCTTCGTCTGGACGAGGTTTTTCCAACCCATCGCCCGCTGCCTTCCACATAGGCCTTGCGGGCGATCCATTGCCGGCGTTACACCTTCTCACCTCCTCCGAACCGGATGCCGACGTGGCTGAGCCTGACTTCCTCGACGAGCCGCCTGACGCCACTTCGGTGACCGACTATGATCGGCGTCACCTGAAGCTCTACGCCAGGCTGCTCGATGCCAAGGCCGCCGGCGCCACCTGGGAAGAAGCCTTTCGCGTCCTTTTCGCGCCAACGCTCAGCGCTGAACCCGCCCGGGCCCGCCGAATCTATGACGCGCACCTGAAACGCGCCGAATGGATGAGCGCATCAGGGCATGAAGACTTAAAACCGGCCACGCGCCATTAATCTCATGAAAATTAACGCTTTTCATCCCCCCGTGGTTGAGGCACGTTCTGCGCCCCCTCAATCTTTGGTAGGCGTGGGCAACGGCATGACAATTCATGGTAGGAGCCTGAAGTGTTACCGGAAGCGGCCGACTGGATGGACGCCTCAGCATACGATTACTGGGATGACCTGGCGCCCGAAGGCCTCGCGTGGGAATTTCTCAGGCGAAACCGCGACTATCAGCGCGCCTTCGCCGACGCCATCGCAAATCCCGACGATTGGGGATTGCGCCGCCTAATCGATCCTTGTTTCACCGCACTCGATGCGGCCATTCACTGGCGCCCGGGCATCAGCACAGCCGAAATCCTGCTCGCCTCCCCTCCGCTCCCCGCACCTTCGCCGGATACCCTGTCGATCGCGTTTCCAATTCCGGAAACCGAGCAGGATCGCCACGGCCTGTTCGGGGTCATAGGCCCCGCGGGTGCGGAAGTGCACATCTCATATCTCGGCGACCAAGTCCCCAACGGTCCCCTATGCATCGTCGTGCCGCTTGACGCGCACTTGGCCGACCGCATCGCGGCCCTGGCGCGCCTGCGCCGGATCGTCGAGGGCGAAGCGGTGCCCGACCATCGCCTGACGCCTGACAAGCGTCGACGCCTCCGCGCCATGGCCCGCGCCCACGACGGCCGTCGCGCCGGTGCCACGCAGCGGCAGATCGCCAACGCATTCTTCGGCATGGAGCGCATCGCCGCGGAAAATTGGAAAACGTCGTCGCTGCGCTATACCGTGGCCCGCCTCCTGACGGACGCCCAAAGTCTGACCTCAGGCGGCTATCGCACGCTCCTTCACGCCACAACACCCTACCATCGTCCGCCACTTTAAGGGCTTTGCAGCTTCATGGCATTGCCGCTTTCTCGCAGAAAGCCATCTATCCATCATTTCCGCTCGACTTCGATCAATTGTATGATATCGCTATCATAGATTTAAATAGCGCCTGACCAAGGGCCTGCCACAGGGTGATATCGTGACGTCTCGCCGCCAGTTCTTCGCTCTCGCTACGCTGCCGATATTCGCCGATCTCGCGGCGGCCGCCACGGTTTCCGCCGCGTCCAAAGCGTCACCGCCGCCGGCGGACGACACCCTTCAAAAGGCGAGGAACCAACTCCTGGCTTATTTCGGCCCAGCGGCGCCGCAACTGCTTCGCCCCGCCGAAGGCGCCCTATCCCGCCCATGGATCGCCTGCAGCCTGCCCGGCAAGCAGTACGCCACCAACCTGTGGGATTGGGACACGTTGTGGACGACGCGCGGCCTATTCCGCATCGCCAAGCTGACCAACGACAATGACCTTCGGAAGAAAATCGGCGAACACGCCGCCGGCAGTGTCATGAACTTCCTCGACCACCAGTCGGACGAAGGCCGCCTGCCGATGGTCATGGACGTCAAGAAGCCCGACCCGCTCGGCGCCCTTTCTAAGAACCGGCCTAAGGGACAGAACCAAGCAAAGCCGGTATTCGCGCAGATCGCCGCACTGGTCGCGACCGAAACCGGCGACATCGCCTGGCTGCAACCGCATTTCGATAAGCTGTTGCGCTTCTATGCCTCATGGGCGGCCGGCAATCAAAGCCCCATCGGCCTTTATGTCTGGGGCAATGATGTCGCTATCGGCAACGACAACGACCCGACGACGTTCGGGCGGCCGGATTTTTCGTCCGCCAACCTGCTGCTGAACTGCCTGTTCTACGAGGAACTGAAAGCGGCCGCCGATCTGGCCGGCCGCTTGGGTCGCCCGGACGATCGGCAGCGGCTCGCCGCTCAAGTCAAGGCCCTCGGCGACAGCATTCAAAAATACGGCTGGGACCCGCGCGACCGGTTCTACTACACGGCGGACGTCCAGGTGGTCGACCGCCGGCGCGAGTTGATTCCGAGCGTCCGTCCTGGCATGGACACGTCCTGGAAAAGCCTGCCGCTGCGCATCCAGACCTTCACAGGCTTCCTGCCACTATGGTGTGGTCTGGCGACGCCGGACCAGGCCAAGGCCCTGGTCCAGGCCAACTACCTCACCGATGACCGTTTCCGTGCCGACTGGGGCGTGCGCTCCTTGTCCAACCAGGAGTCCATGTACAGCCTCGATTTCAGTTCGAATCCCAGCAACTGGCTCGGCCCCGTATGGATCATCGTCAACTATTTCGTCTGGAAAGGCCTCAAGGATAACGGCTTCAGGGCCGAGGCAGACGCCCTGGCCGACAAGACGGTGCGCCTGCTGTCCAACGACCTCACCGTCAACGGCTCGCTGAACGAATACTATCATCCGGATACCGGCAAGGCGCTAAGCCACAAGGGCTTCATGGACTGGAACCTGCTCGTCGTGGAAATGATTGAATCCTAGCATCCGGCGCGGTCAGGCGCCGGCCAGCCGACGCTATTTCCTTATATGGGAATCGTATGCGTCCAATGGCGAGGCTTGACCGATCTGCCGCAAGACGGCAAAGTGGTAAGGCCAGTTTTCATATCCCCTTGGGTGACCCGCCGGCACCGCGCACCCTGAATAGGTCCGGGATGCGCGATAATGAAAATGAGCCACGCGACTTCGCCGGCTGCCGGCTGAAAAGCGCGATTTAATAAACAGCAGCCGTTCGCGGCGGGACAAAGTGGGGCAGACATGCAGATATCCAGACGCGATGCCGCCAAGGCGCTGATCGCGGCGTCGGGCTTAGGCACGCTGGCAGGAGGATCACCCGGCCGTGCAGCGGCCACCACGACGCCCCCCAAGGTGCTCATTGAATGGCAGGAGCAGCCCACGGCTATCGGCACCCCGCGACCGCGAATTCAATGGACGCTTGTGGCGCCAGCGACAACGCGCGGCCTCCGCCAATCGGCTTATCAACTGACGATCGGCGACGACCAGGGCAAGATCGTCTTCGATTCTGGCCGGATCACCTCGAAGGACACGCGGTTTGTGCCGACGGCGGATCTCCCCCTGGCAAGCCAGAACCGCTATCGATTCCAGCTTCAGCTTTGGGATGGCGATGGCGTGGCGCTGCCGATGGCAACGGGCCAGTTTTCCACCGGCCTTATCGCCCCTGACGACATTCGGGGCCATTGGATCGCCGCTGGACCCGACACCGCCCCACGCCACGCGATAGAAGGCCATTGGTATCGCGTGGACCAGGCAAAACCGCTGCCTCTCTTCCGCAAGGTCTTTGCCATAGGCAAGCCTGTGGCGCACGCGCACCTGTGCGTGGCGGGTCTCGGGCAATATCAACTCTGGCTCGACGACACAAAAATATCGCCGGAGGGCGTCAACGGCGCCTGGACCAACTACGACAAGCGCGTCCTTTACGACGCCTACGACGTGACCGAACATCTAGGCCGTGGCGCTCACCGGCTGGGCGTCGCGCTCGGCAACGGCTTCTTCAATGTCGAAGCGCTCAACGGCCGCTATTCCAAGCTCGATGGGACCTTTGGCCGGCCTCAACTTTGGTTGCAGTTGCGCGTCCTCTACGCCGACGGCAGCGCAGAGATTGTGACGACAGACGCCACCTGGCAGACGCGCGACAGCGGCACGGTCTATTCCTCTATCTATGGCGGCGAGGATTTCGACGCACGCCGCGATGACGGCCGCTTCGGCGGCGACGGCTGGAACCCCGCGACGGTGATTCAAGGCCCGGCCGGACGGCTCGAAGCCAGCACCTTCAAGCCGATGGTCCCTCACGACCGCCTGAAAGCCAAGGCGAGTTCGCCGACCAAATCCGGCGGAACCGTCTTTGATTTCGGCCTCAACCACTCCGGCCGCCCTGAAATCCGGCTGGTGGACGTGCCTGCCGGCACCGTCGTTCGCCTCACCCCGTCGGAATTGGTGACGGAGGACGGCAGCGCCGATCAGCAAAGCATGGTCGGCGGCAAGGAACGCGGCTATCGTGGCATCGCCTTCACCTATACAGCGCGCGGCGACAAGATCGAAACCTGGTCCCCCCAGTTCACCTATACCGGCTACCGCTACCTCCAGGTCGAAGGCCTTGCCGCCGGCCAGGTCACGGCCGAAAGCCTGTTCCTCAGCGATGACCTGGCCGCAACGGGCGACATCACTTGCTCCGACAAGCGTATGGAGCTGATCCATGGCCTTATCCGTCAGGCACTGTACAGCAACAGCGCCAGCGTCATGACGGATTGCCCGACACGCGAGAAGCTAGGCTGGCTGGAGCAAAACTATCTCAACGCCGCGACCGCGATGATGAACCGCGACATGATCCGCGTATACGAGAAGATGACCGCCGACATCCGCGATGCCCAAGAGCCAAGCGGCATGGTGCCGACCATCGCGCCAGAATACGTCAAATTCGTCGACAAGGACGGCAAGAATACCCGCTTCCGCGACTCCCCGGAATGGGGCGCCGCTCTGATCCTCGCCGCCTGGTCGGCCTTCCGCTTCTATGGCGACACCAATATTCTCAGCCTGAACTACGACGCGATGACCCGCCGCGTCGCCTTCCTCGAAACCCGGCTCGGCCCGGACGGTCTGCTCGACTACGGCCTGGGCGACTGGTTCGACATCGGCCCGAGAAATCCGGGTTCGGCGCAACTGACCAGCCGCAAGATGAGCGGCACGGCCACCTTCTACGCCGAACTGACCACGCTGGCGCAGATCGCCCGACGGATCGGCAAGCCCGGTGAAGACCGATACACGGCGCGCGCCGAAGCCCTGAAACACACGCTGCTGAGCGCGCTGTTCGATCCGGCCAAGTCGACCTTCGATACAGGCTCGCAGACCGCACAAGCCATGGCGCTGGTCCTGGGGCTGTTTCCGCAAGACCACCGGGACAAGGCGCTGCAGGTCCTGACCGACGACATCCGCGCGCACGGCAACCATGTGACCGCCGGCGATATCGGCTTCCACTATGTCGTGCGCGCCCTGACCGAAGGCGGTCGGTCCGATGTGCTGCACGACATGCTGATCCGCACCGACAAGCCCGCCTATCTCGACCAGATCAAGAACGGCGCCACCGCGCTGACCGAAGCCTGGGACAGCGGCCGGAATTCGTCGCAGAACCACTTCATGCTGGGCCACGCCGAGATCTGGTTCTATCAAGGCCTGGGCGGCCTCGACATCGACTTCAGCCGCGACGCCGAGCCAATCATCCTGGCGCCGCAGCCCGTCACGGGCATCGACGACCAGGGCGCGGCTTGGCAGTCGCTTCACGGCCGCATTGCCTGCCGCCTCAGCCGGAGCGGATCGCGCTGGCGGTTGACCGCCGAAGTGCCAACCAATACCCGGGCGAAGATCGTCCTGCCGAACGCCACGACCGGCGTGCGCGAAGGCGGCGTCCCACTGGGCGCAGCCCGCGGAATTGGCGATGTTCAGGCTGGGAACAATAAGACAGTGCTCGTCGCCGAAGCGGGAACCTACGAATTCACCTGGACCAGCTGACCACCGCAATCGGGCGATGCCCAGCGCAGCGGCGCCTGGCGTCGCGCGCAAGGGGTCCGCAGGGCTCGTCGTGCTTACGATCGGGAGATAACGGCCGGGTGTGCGCAATCCCTGGAGCTATCTTCGCACTCCCTTCCCCGATGTTTTGCAAGTCATTCTCGTTTTCGTAACGGCCGCAGCCCCGCGGCCGATCCGGAGACTTGTCCATGCCCGCCCCCAATCCCGAGCTTCCCCAGCGCCATCTGCGCACGCCCGAAGCGGCGCGTTTCCTCGGCTTGTCCGATCGGACCCTCGAAAAACATCGCATCTACGGCACCGGCCCCGTGTTCTCGAAACTCGGCGGCCGTGTGGTCTACAGGCTCGATGACCTCCGCGCCTGGGTCGAAAAGGGTCGCCGGACCTCGACGCACGATCCGAACGCCGCGCACATGCCCCCGGCCCGCCCGCAAGACGGCGATCCGCGTGCGGGAGCCGGTCGATAAACATGACCGCTTCACCCTCAATATCGACATGGCGCCGCCGCGCCGTCGCCGCCTTGGCCTCCGGCGCCACCTTGCTTGCCGCCGGCGGCACCTTCATCACCCCCAAGCTTCTGCTGTGGAATGCCACCGCCAGCGTGCCGGAAGGGCTCTACTGGATCGCTCACGATCGCAAACCGAAGGTCGGTGAACTGGCGGTCGCCCGCCTTCCAGGCGACACCGCTCTGCTTGCCAGCCAGCGCCACTACCTGCCTCTGGGAGTTCCATTATTGAAACCCGTAGCCGCATCGGCGTCGCAGATCGTGTGCCGTAACATCAACGACGTATCGGTCGATGGTAGGGTCGTCGCCCGGGCTGCTGACCAGGACCATCTCGGCCGACCATTGCCCCACTGGACGGGCTGCGTTCCACTGAATGGCCGGCGTTTGCTGCTGTTGAATGCCGCGGTCCCGACCAGTTTCGACGGACGTTATTTCGGCCCGACCGATGCCAAAGATGTTATCGGCCGAGCCATTCCGCTGTTCACGCGCGCCGCCGCGGGCCTGCCGTATCGGTGGCGGCTTCCACCCGATTTCTCCTGATTGCGAAGAAATAATCCATGGCTCAAATCGGTCAATTTACACGCTTGCGTGGCTTGTTTTCCGGGCGCGTTCGGACCCTGGCGCTGGATGCCCATCTGGTGCTGTGTCCCACCAACAGCGGCGCCGAGGGGGGCGCGGCACCGCACTATTCGGTCCACCTTAACGATGCCGACGGCGTCGAAGTCGGGGCGGGCTGGAAACGCACCGGCGAACGTGCGGGCGACTATATCGCGATAATGCTCGACGACCCGACGTTTCCAGCGCCGTTTCGTGCGAACCTCTTCCAACAGGATCACGACAAGAAGGTCTGGATCCTGGTCTGGTCGCGGCCGTCCAAGCGCGATGAACCCGCATCATGATCGCGTTGTCGCCGCCATTGATCATCGCTTCAGCACGGGACATGCGCACCCTCGATCCGCAAATCCTTTTCGGCTTCGTCGCTGAAGCGTCGCAACGCTTCAGCGTTCCGGAAGCCTGGATTCTCGCCGTGATCGATACGGAAAGCCGGCGCAATCCGACAGCTCTATCCGCAAAGGGCGCGCTTGGATTGATGCAGTTGATGCCGGCAACCTGGCAATCCCGGCGTGCCTCACTGGCGCTCGGTTCGGATCCGTTCGACCCGCATGACAACATCCTCGCCGGCACCGCCTATCTGCGCGCGCTCTTCGACCGGTATGGCGCTGCGGGTTTCCTCGCCGCGTATAATGCCGGTCCCGGGCGATACGAAGACTGGCTAAAATCCGCCAAACCCTTGCCAGCCGAAACGATGGCTTACGTCGCAACCCTGTCCGCGAAACTGCAGATCGGCGGCGCGCTGCCCGCCCAGCTGCCGCCGCTGAAACACTCGCTGATCTGGACAGCCTCGGCCATCTTTGTCCCAGAAGCCCAGTCCCCTGCCAGCCAGCCAAACCGCCATCCCACCAGCGTGGTCCCCTCCCCTTTTGTCGATCTCCACGACAGCGCCAGGTCGTCGATCCTACCGACCGCCGCCCTGAAAAACGATCCATAGGGTCACAGGGAAGACTAGTCCGGTCACCTGTCAGAGAGGCAGGATAAAAAGGGCGATGTGTGGTGGGGTTTTCACGTTGGAGAAGGCTTTGAAATCAGCGTCTTATTCTGAGAGGACGCGAGGTACGTCCCGATAGGAAGGAACGCCCAACAGCGATTTTTCATCATGTTTTCAATCAACTAGGGCGATGTGCGAGGCCTAATGACCAAGGATAGCGAAATCTGGATCAGGCCGGGGCCGATCCGCTCAAAGGCCGCCCAACGCGTTCGCCCCTTCGTCCATCAAGCCCTTGCGGCCGCTCAAAAGGCTGGGGCTACCGTGCGGCACGGCCAGCTTAAGTCGGGCAAGTCACACTTCGGCCGCGGCCGCGCGGCAAGCCTGCGCGCCAACCGCCTGCTGACCAATCGCATCCGCCAAGCGGTCGTCAAGGCGCACGTGGTCCGGCACCGCGGTCAACCGGTGCCGCTGAAGGCGCACCTGCGCTACCTGCAGCGGGAAGGCGTCACCCAGGACGACACCAAGGCCAAACTCTTCGGCCCCGGTACGGACGAGGCCGACGGCTCAGCCTTCGCCGAACGTACGGCCGACGACCGCCACCACTTCCGCTTCATCGTGTCGCCGGACGATGCCGCCCAGATGGAAGACCTGAAGGCGTTCACCCGCGACTTGATGAACCAGGCCGAACAGGATCTCGGCACCAGACTCGACTGGGTCGCGGTCGATCATTGGAACACCGAGCACCCGCACATCCATGTCGTCGTCCGGGGCAAGACCGACCAGGGTGACGACCTTGTCATCTCGCGCGACTACATCAAGGAAGGCCTGCGCGCCCGCGCGCAAAATCTGATCACGCTGGAGCTCGGCGAGCGGACTGATCTCGACATCCGCCGGACCCTGCAGCGACAAATCGAATCCGATCGACTGACCCAGTTGGACCGGCAAATGCTGAGCGATCAGACGCGTACCGGCTTCGTCGACCTGGCGCCGCCGTCGGCCGGTCCACCGGACGAACTCCATGTCCTGAAGGCCGGTCGCATGCGCAAGCTGGAGCGCCTGGGTCTGGCCAGCCAGTTCGCACCGGCACAATGGATTATTTCGGAGCAGGCATCGACTGTCCTTCGCGAGCTTGGCGAGCGCAACGACATCATCAAGCGCATCCACCGCGGCTTGACCGAGGCCGGCATCGAACGCGCCACCACCGCCTTTGCCTTGGATGAGACCGCCGCCCCGGCGTCGATCGTCGGCCGTCTCGTTGACCGAGGCCTGGACGACGAACTGAAAGGCAGTGCCTATGTCATCATCGACGGCACCGACGGCCGCACGCACCACGTCCGGTTACCGACGCTTGAAGCCAGCGGTGACGCCCAGGCCGGCGCCATTGTCGAAGTTCAACAGACCGCCGAAGATTCTAACCGCGCGCCCCGCCTGCTGGTCCGCAGCGATCTGCCGATCGATCGGCAGGTGATGGCCGTGGGCGCCACCTGGCTGGACCGCGTAGCTGTCAGCGGCGAAACCGAAACGCTTGCGAGCACCGGTTTCGGCGCGGAAGCCCGGCAGGCGATCCGCCAGCGCGCCGCCTTCCTGGCAGATATCGATCTCGCAGACGAACGCTCGGGCAGCTATGCCTATGCGCGCGATCTCCTATCCGTTCTGAAGCGGCACGAATTCGCGGCCGTCACCGCGGATATTGCGGAAGAGATCGATCGTTCATATACGGCGGCCGTGCCCGGCGGATATGCGTCCGGCACCTATGTCCGACGCATCAACCTGGCGTCCGGACGCTTCGCGATGCTCGATGACAGTCGGAGTTTTACGCTCGTGCCCTGGTCGCCGTCGATGGACAGCCGGCTCGGCCAGCACATTGCCGGCGTGGTTCGCGGTAACGGCTCGGTCGACTGGAGTTTCAACCGTAAGCGCGACCTTGGCCTCTAATCTCAAGGGAGAGGCGCGGTCTGCCGCTGTAAGGGCTTCAATCAGCGAAGCGCTCTGCCCCGCTCCTTGAAAATCTTGCGCGCCCCGCAAACTCGATCTACATTATGGCGACTTTTTGACTTTCAATCTACTAATTGGAGAATATTCCTTCGGCCTAAACTTCTTCACGGGCCCGTCGAAAAAGACCGAACACGCCATGAGAACGAAAGAGACACAGATCATGCTGGCCTATGAGGGCATAAAGGCGGAAGTGCTTTCCGGTGCCTTTCGTCCTGGCGAGCGATTGGAAAGCCGCCTGTTCGAAACCCGCTTCAACACCAGCAGCACTACCGTCCGCATGGCTCTGAGCCGGCTGGCGGGAGAGCGGCTGATCGATTCCAATGCGTTGGATGGCTTCCACGCACCTCTCATTACAGAAGCCTGGCTCTACGATCTCTTCGTCGCGAACCGCGAGCTTTTATGCAGTTGCGTCAGCCTGGCACGTGCCCCGCCCGCATCGCCCGACACGATCCTCAAAGACGAGGACATCGTCGCGGGCACAGAAGAGTTGTTCGCTGACATCGCGAACGCGACGGGAAATCTGGAATTGGCGGCGCTAATATCGAGCTTGAACGATCGGCTACGCTACATCCAACGAGTTGAGTCGCCGGTCCTGCCGAACCGCCGCATGGAACTGCAAGCCCTTTGGGGCGACTGGCAGCGCGGCGCCGCGGCTTCCCTCTTGGAGAGGCTCCATCTGTACCATCAAGCGCGCATCGACCATCTAAGAGACATCGTCGCGGCGGTGACGCGCGCAAAACGGTGATGCCCGCGCTACAGCCTGTTCGCAGATAATCGTAGAACCGCCCCCACTAACGCGTCAGGGATTCGCGTATGCCAGCCGCCCAGATCTCGCCCATCCGGGTTCCAATCTCCGCGAAGGCGGGCGCGTCCTGGATATGGCGCTGCATGTCCTTCCCCGTTTCCGAAACGGCAGTCGCGACCCGCTCCAAAATGACATCGACCTCGCTGGGAGTGAGCCCAGCTCGCAGCGTCCCAAGCTTCTTTAGCGTCTTGGCATCCGGCCAGCGCGTCGATCCGTTTAGCGTCAGTGCCATCACGTCCTTAGGCAGGTAGGCGACGGTCGTGACCACATCGTAGACATCGGCGATCCTGGCGGCGCCGTTGACGTCGTCATAGGTCAGGGCAAAGTTCTTCAGATGGGCGTCGCCGTTGCGCACCACCGTATTCAGCACGAACAGCGTGAACAGCTTTTCGAGTTCCACCCGATGGAGTTCAGCGGGTATGTATTCGGCGGCGCGCTTGAAGATATTGGCCTCGTAGCTGCCGTCATATTTTCGCGCAGTGCCCTTGGCGTTGAGAACACAAAAATCTTCCAGGCCCATATAGGTCCCGTCTGCCCGCAGGTCGAAGCGATCGATGACCAAGGCAGAACCATCGTCGGAAAGCCGCCGCTGGGGAACGGCCAGGCCAGCCCTTTCGGCGGCCATCAGGCAGAAATATTCGTTCGCCGCCAGTTGCGGATATTCCGACGGATCCCACAACTTCACGATGTGGGTGGCGCCGCGGACGCTCGGTGAGCGCCGCTCCTCGGTATATTCGAACGCCTTCGCATTGGCTTCGTCACGGATCATGACCTTGGGCTGCACGCCCGCAATGCCCGAATACCGCGCAAACCGTTCCATCATATAGGCGAACAGATCTCCGTCGCGACGGGTTGCCAGGATCTCGTCGACCGATAGAAACGGGACTTCTTCATCGAGTTCGCCGTCCGGTGCCGTGTAGCGAAGCCGCCCGATCTGGGAGCGTCCGACGATGGCCAGCAGATCCAGGTCGTCGAATGCCCCCGTCGCCTTGGCAAACCCCAAACGCAGGCGTTCGCGCAGGTATCCCTCGGGAAGGTTCATCTCGAATATGGGATGCAAACCGATCGCCTGATCCCAACTCGCCAGGCGCACGGGCATCGTCATGGACACGGCGCGCTCCGGGGGAGCTTCAGTGAGGTAGACGAAGGCCGAGCCGCGGTCTTGATGCCGGCCCAAATTCCCGGCAACCAGATTATCGCTCCAGACCTTGATCATTGCTTGCCCTCGTCCAGCAGGTCTTCCAGCGTCGGACGGCCGCTATTGGCCGGCGTCAAGCGTAGGTCCAGCTTCAAGACCGTGAGAATGGCCATGATCTTGTTGAAGCCCAGTTCACGTTGCGCGCCGGTTTCCAAGGCCGTGATGGTCGCGCGACTGACGGCTGCGCGGTTGGAAAGCTCGGCTTGAGTGAGGCCGTGACTTTTGCGCTTGACCGCAATCTCTCGTCCAAGGGTCTCCAAGTCCATTTCGGCCTCATATATTAGGCATTTTTCGCTTTTCGGGCAAAATGATAAGTATATTAGGCATGGCGAAATGTCAAGCGCATTAGGCAATTACGCCAAAGCCGCCAAAATGCCTAATATATTTTTCAATCTGACACTTTCTGATCAATACCGGACGCCCAAAAGTTTTCCGATCACGGCCGGAAAATTAGAAGGTAGTGCCCCTCGCCCCTGGGTAGAAGATCAATGTCGCGCTCTTACGCGACAATTTCACCAACCAGCGATGAGGAGACTCACCATGATCAAGCAAACGAAGGCCGCTTCGCGGCTGATCCGCATCGGCCGCGTGACGGTCGAAACCAAGGGCGAATCCGGCGAATTCAACGACGGCGTCCAGCAACAACAAATACTGCCGACCGGCCTGCGCGCCGACTGAAGTCGCACGAGGGCGGGCAGGCAACTGTCCGCCCTCACCTTCCCTGGAGCGCGCAATGCCCCTCGCCCTTCGCGATACGACCTATGGCTGCGTGTCCAACGCACGCGCCGCCCTGCTCGATCTTGAGACTTCGACCTATATGTGCTTGCCGGAAGATCTGGAGCCAGCGGTTCAAAAACTGCTCGCCGGCGCGACGCTCAGCGTCGCAGACGAAGCTGCCCTTGTTGACCTGGTCGACGAAGGCATCCTGGTCGAAACGACCAGTCCCCGTCCGCACGGACAGGTCAGCGTTCAGCCGCCCCTACAGCATATTCCGGTCGAAGAAGCGCCAGCCCCTCCGCTCTCGGTGGCCCTTGCCTTTGCTTACCAGATTGCAGCCGCCGCCGCGCTGACCTTTTCTCCGCTTACGCGCGTCGTTGCAAAACAACGCGCCAGGACACGCCGCTTGCCCACGCGTGCCCTTGAAGCCAACTTACCGGCCTTGATCAAGATCGCCAAGGCGTTCGACGCATCCGAACGTCTTCTGCCATCGAACAACAAATGCCTGCGGCGCTCGCTGGCCATGGCCGCCTACCTCGCCCACCGCGGCATCGCCGCGAACCTCGTCATCGCCGTGAAAATGCGCCCTTTTGCCGCCCATGCCTGGACCCAGGTCGGGGATATAATCATCAACGACCACATCGACAATGTCCGCCCCTTCACCCCCATCCTGGCGGTCTGAAATGGCGACACGGTTTCTCGCTTTTGCGACGCGCGTCAAGGACGGCGCCAGATTCCTGCCCGAGATCGTAAACCTCGCCCATCCGGGCTTGAGCGAAGCCTACGCTTCGCCCCATCTTCGCGTCTTCATCAGCCATATCGATGACAGCATCGTCCTTCCCCAGGCAGGCATTATCATCGGGCACGTGTTCGAACGCCAAGGAAACCAATCCCGCTTATCGCAGCTTACACCGGACATGATCGCACGGGCGCGGCGTACCGGCGGCGAAAGCCTGTCACAAGACATTTGGGGCGGATACGTCGCTCTCCTGGACCTGGACGAAAGCCGTGACCTCCACGTCGTCCGTGATCCGTCCGGCGCCTTCCCCTGCCTGTATCTTCAGGCGAATGGCGTTACGATCATCGCCTCCGACGCCGAGACCCTGCTCGAAGCCGGCCTGTTGAAGACGACCATCAATTGGACGGCTATAGCCCGGCATTTCTATGCGCCCGATCTGAAGACCGCCGAAACCGCCTTGACCGGCTGCAAGGAGCTTCTGCCAGGCCACCGGCTAAGCTTGACCTTTTCCGGTGATGTAGTGAAGCCAGTCTGGTCGCCCTGGTCGTTCACCGCCCCAGGCGCCTGGGCCAGCCACGCGCGGATGATCGAGGAACTGCGCGAGACCATAGATTTGTGCGTCAATCGCTGGGCATCCGGATTTAACAACATCCTTCTCGGCGTATCAGGCGGCCTGGATTCATCGGTTATCGCCGCATGTCTTCATCGGCAGGACATTCCCTGGACCGCGATGACCATGGCCACGCGTGCCGCGGAAGGAGATGAACGCAGCTATGCCCGACAGCTGACACAGCACCTCGACCGCCCTCTTATCGAACGGTTTCATAATGCGTCGGACGTCGACGTCACCGCGACAAGCAGCGGCCATCTCCCACGGCCCTTCGGCCTGATCTTCGGCCAAAGTCAGGACCACGCCAAGCAGACCCTGGCTGCCGAGTTCGGCTTCGATGCCTTTTTCACCGGCCAGGGCGGCGACAACATCTTCTGCTACATGCAATCCGCCACGCCGCTGGTTGACCGGCTATATGCCGAAGGTCCGTCGCTCGGCGCTTGGAGAACGATGAAGGACATCGCCCAGCTGACGCAGACGAGCCTTGCGGATGTCGCGATGCATGCCGCGCGGCGGATGTCCGTCCGCGATCCAGGCTACCACTGGGCGGGAAACGCCGGCCTGCTTTCCCAGGACAGGGTAGCCGAACTTGCAACGACGCTTCGTCATCCCTGGCTCGACGCGCCGGCCCAGGCCCTCCCGGGAAAAGCCGCACACATCGCCAGGCTTTTGCGGATCCAGAGTACGGTCGACAGCTATTCGCGCAAAGCCTACGGCCCCCTGGTCACGCCTCTGCTGGCCCAGCCGCTTGTCGAGCTGTGTCTGTCCATTCCGACCTGGGCGTGGTGCGCCGGCGGCGCCAACCGGTCCATCGTGCGCGAAGCCTTTGCCGACCGCCTGCCACGAACCCTGATCGAGCGCCAATCCAAGGCAGGGCCCGTCAGCTTTGCCTTTGAGGTCATCGAAGCGAATCGAAGAGCCTTGCAAGACCTGCTCCTCGACGGATGGCTGGCGTCTGAAAACCTCATCGACAGGCCAGCCGTCGAGGCCCTTCTCGACGCGCGCAGCGTCATTCGCCCGCCGGCGCACAACGACCTCATGATGCTCGCCGAAGCCGAGGCCTGGGTGCGGCATTGGTCGAAGGCCTTGCATCTACCGCCAGGCGCAAACGCGCCGCATCTCCAAACGGAAACGGCCCCGCTGGGGTAAGCGGGGCCGTCCATAAGCGCAGCTACGCCGCCCGGAGAGACGATGCGCCTATTTTGGGATGGAGGCGTCACGCAACGCCCGCCACCGTTTGTACTGATCGGCCTTGGACGGATCGCCGTCCTCGATCCCGCGCAGCCAGAAATCGAACCAGTCCAGGCTGCGCTGATATTCCGCGGCGCGATGGGCCGGCTGCCATTTCACGTGGTGCTCATTGGGAAAGACATAGAGTTCGACGGGCCGCCCCAGCTCCTTCAGCGCACCGAACCCCTCCAGGGCGCCAAGATATTCATCATCCGGCAACTGCATCAAAATCGGCGCGCCGACCTTCCCGGCGTTGAGCCGTAAGGACATGGCATCCCAAAAGTCCGACCGATCGGCGGTCAGCTTGGGATAGCCCATCTCTTCAAGCCAACGATCGCCAGCCGGCCCCGTTATCGTCACCACACCGACAGGATCCTCGCAGCAATGGCTGACCGCGTAGGCCTTGAACAGCTTGCTGTTGGCCATGGCGTATTGTGCGACCGACGCTCCATTGCTGAAGCCGGTCAAGCCGATGCGTTCGGCATCGACGAGCCCTTGATCGACCAGCGCCCGCACCTCGGTTTCCAGGCTGGAGACCACGCTGCGATAGTCGGCCCAATCGACGTGGTTGATCTGCTCGGCCTCAATGACCGTTTTGGCGCCACGCGTGACGCCGTACATGGCCGGCCGTTCGTAACTCAGCACGGCATAGCCGCGCGAAGCGTAGAACTGGATCGGATAGTCATCGCCCACGCCGCCCCTTAAAAAACCTTCCGTCTGATACCCGACGACGATCAGCGGCAGGGACTTCCCAGGCGCATAATCAGGCGGCAGAACCAGATCACCGAACGTCTCCAGGCCGAAAGCATTCGTCCACTTCAATGGCCGTACCGAGCCGAGGCGGATCGACCGGAATTCGGGGTTGAGTTCGAAAAGCTCGGTCACACGCCCGTCGAGCAGAGAGACGGACACCAGGCGCCGCGGGCGCGTCGAGCCCTCGTCCGCACAGATCAGGCGTTCCGTGGCGAGCACACATCCAGCCAAGGCGTCATCGGTCAAAAGCAGCCGGCGGGGACTGCGCGCGCCGACTTGCCACTGATAGATACCGAGTTTCGGCCGATCGCGTTCACGGCGAAGAAAATAGAGCCTCGAACCATCGATCGACCACCACAGGTCGGACACATTATCACACTCGATACACTGGGTAAGCTTGCCGCCCACCTGGACGAATAGCTTGGTCGGAGCGGACAGGCTGGCGGACGGGTCGCGCCCCACCCAGGCCTTGGCGCCAGTCGATGCCGCCGCGCTGACCAGCGCCCTTTGGACCGGCTCCGCCGTGCCAGCCTCCAGCGTTGCCTGTTCCGCTGGCGAGGCCGGCACGGCGACCTTGGTTTCAACATCGACCGAAAAGCTGGATTTTTCGACCGGCGTACGAACCAAAGGACGGTTGGATATGGCGGGATCGAACCTGTCGTCGAACACGTAGCCTGACCGTTCTTCCGACAATCGCTGTGCTCGCGCGCGGCAGGCCTCAGCAATGGTTTGAAATAGGATCCGTCGGCCGTCCGCCGACCAGGCGAAGGTCGTGACGTCGGATTGCGAGCGGGTAACCGGCTCGGACTTGCGGCCATCCATCGCCGCGCGCCAGACCTGAGTGACGCCGTTGTCCCGCCGCAAGTAGGCAAGCCAGCCGCCGTCGGGAGACCATTTCGGGGTAATGACCTCGGCAAATCCCGCCTCCCGCGGCCCGAACCCAACCCCGCTCGTTGTTGCCAGGACAAGATCACCGCCCGTATCGATCAAACGGGCCGGCGCCCCGTCTCGCAAGCTGACCGTCGCGATACCCAGGCAGTATCGGTTGGCTTTGGGATCGGCCCGTCTAATCTGGAACGCCAGAGTTTTCATATCGGGTGACACCGAAAGGATGGGCACGCGGATGCGGGCGGCGCCGACCGGCCCGACATCTCGCAGTCGGACGAGATCTTCGAGCTGAAGCGGTCGGGTCGGCACGATGGCTGCGGATTGCGAATTGGGCAGGAGATCCGAGCAGTCGGCATTGTCGCCGGCGAAGGCTTCCGCGGCGACCAAGGTCAAGACCGCCGCGAAGCCACCAACGAAGACGCCCGCCCCGAAGTATCGGCGCAGTTGCATCTACCAGGCCTTGACCAAGGTAAGGCTCAGGAACCGGCCCAGGATCGATGCGTTGGTGCTGTCGAAACCGAGTCCCGGATAGGTCACCGTCGGGCTGACGGCGTGTGGCGGCACCTTGTCGAACAGGTTCGACGCGGCACCAATCACCTTCAGGCCTTTGCCGAAACCTATTCCTCCGAACCGGTAGATGACGCTCCCGTCCACGGTGGTCCATGAAGCGATGGTGCGATAAGACGTCGTCCCAGTATCGGTTTCGCCATCGACAAAGTTCATCGTTCCAGTGACGGACCACGGACCGGCCAACCACGAGAGGCCGCCGCGCGCCTTGAAGTCGGGGGCATTGAAAATCGTGCCGGACAGCACTTGGACTGGCGCCGAACGGATCGTCTGCTGTTCCAGCTTCAGCCAGGTCGCATTGGCGAACGCGTCCAGTCGTCCGGCGGCAAGCCGAAAGGTCTGCCGGTAGCTGAAATCCACGCCGTGAACGGTTTGCGCGGTGGCGTTCTGGTAGGTGTCGTTGAGTATGGCGACCACGCTGTTCGGATCGTATGCCACGCCTGAGAAATTGTAGGTCAGATCCGCCGCCGAGACGATGGACGCCAGCTTGGCCGGCGTCGGCGCGGAGACGAAACTGGAATAGATCGGATTGCTCAGGCCGACGACGATATTGGCGATCGGCTGCACCACGCGATCCCGATACGCGATATTGAAATAGGTTGCCGACAGCGTCAGCGAACGCAGGCCCGACGGGTTGAAGTCGCCACCGAAGGTCCAGGACCGCGACTTTTCCGGCTTGAGGTTGGCATTGCCGCCTTCAAGATCGAACGCTGTGCCGGGTCCGGCATACCCCAGGCTCGACGCCGTCCAGATCTCAAGGACGTTGGCCGAATACATCTGGGAAAACGACGGTGCCTTGAACGATGTGCCCCAAGACGCCCGCAGGGTCAGGTCGTCCAGCGGCACATAACGCAGCCCGATCTTGGGATTAGTCGTATTGCCGAAGTCGCTGTAGTGCTCCGACCGTGCCGACAGGTTCAGGTCGAGCTCGTGCAGTCCGGTGCGCGTCGGCGACGGCGCGACCAGCGGGACGTAGGCCTCGGCATAGGCATAGCCGACGTGCCGCGAACCCGATACATAGCTGGAGCTACCGGGGTGATTGTTGTGGTAGAGCTCGCTGCGATACCCACCACCGAAAGCGACCTTCACCGGCCCGGACGGCAGGTTCGCCAAGGTCCCGTCCGCGGTGACTTCGCCGTAGTTCACGGCGTTCTGTTTGTAATTGAAGCTGCCGACCGTCTTTGTGGTGCCGCTCCAGGTGGCGTTGCGACTTCCCGAGGCGGCGCCCGTTGCGTGCAACTTCCAGTCGCCCATCAACCCGACATCGAGCGTCACCGCCCCGCTATAGCTCGGCGTATAGACGTTGCCGACGGCCACCGCCGTCGCCGCGGTGCGCTGGGTCAGGGTCGACGATTGCCGGTCACTGATCAGGCCGTCGACCGACAGGCTGACCGTATCCGTGAAATCCTTGCCGGCGCTGAGAAACACGCTCTTCCGCGTTTGCGGTCGCAGGATATATTCCCCGGCTGGCGCGGCCGCTGAGAAATCACGGTCGCCGGCCGTGACCTTGCCGGTACGGGAAAATTCGACATCCGCCAGGATATGCCCGGCCGAACCGGACCAGCCCGTCAAGCCGCTGAAGGTCTCTTCCGAGGCGCCGCCCTGGCTCGCCCCGCCTGCCCGCGCGCTGACTTCGGTGCCGTTGTAGTCCTTACGCATGATGAAGTTGGCCACGCCGGCGACGGCATCGGACCCGTAGATCGCCGAGGCCCCATCGGGAACGATTTCCACCCGCTGCACGGCGCTGAGCGGGATCGCTGAAATGTCCGAGCCCTGAAAGAAGCTGTCGGCCGAAAGCCGGTGATTGTTCAGCAGGACCAGCGTCGCATCCGTGCCCAAACCACGCAGATTGATACTCGATGCGTTGGTCAGGTTCTGGTTGCCGATACTCGACACCGTCGCGCCCATGACGCCCGGGTTCTGACCGCCGCCGAAATCCTCCGGCAGACTGCGGATCAGATCGCCGACCTGGGAATATCCCGACTGCTCGATCTCAGCATGCGTAATGACATGGATCGGCGATGTCGGCTGGCTGTTGCGAATACGCGAGCCAGTCACCACGACTTCCGTGTTCGGGTCGCCGGACTTCGAATTCGAGCGCGCCGAAACCGCTACCGGCCGAAGCGAAATGGTCGTGGCCGCCTCGCTTGCCACCTCAAGGCCGGTATTGGCCAGAATGGTCTGCAGCGCTTCCTCAAGCGTCATGTCGCCTTTCAGCGCCGGCAGATCGCGTTGTACCGCGACATCGTAGGGATAGAGAATCTGGATATTGGCCTGCTTGGAGAAATCGATCAGCGCTTTCGCGACGGTCTCAGCAGGAATATCGAAATGGATGGTTACCGCCTGGGCCGCCGTGATATCGGCGAACATAAGGTTCGCGGCCAGAGCGATCGCCGCGCACGATCCCGTCCCCTTCAACAATATTCGACGAATTGTAGCCATAACGTCTTCCCCTTCTTTGCCCGACCACGTGGTCTTCAGGGGTATTGACGTGACAGTTTTTTGAACCGGCTATTCACGCGGTAAAAATTTTAATCGAAACCGCGTTTTCAAACAGGGCAGTGCGTCCGGTAAGGTTCGAAGCTCTGCTACGGAAGAAGCTTCTTCCTAAGCGAGACCGCCTTTCGGCTTTGCCGCCGGATGCGATAATGTGGCTTTTGGGCCTGCATCTATAGGCATAACCTGACCACCGACGCTCGATCCGATATGGAATTGGACATACGCTTAAACAGGTGGCTAAGCGAATTTATGTCCGATCCCGGACCGTCGGTTCGATATGCAAACGGAAGCCCTCACCGCGCTGGCGCATCTCATCCACGCGAATTCCGATGTCTGACAGAGGAACTGGTAGGTAGATTCCGATCCTGCCGCTCAGTCGACAATGGGCCTAACCCCTTTTCGACGGGGTTTGTCTGAAAGGCCGTGTCATGCTCCCAATGAATCTCTTTCTATTGCCGACGGTCGTTTTCGCATGTGTCGTCCTGGCGTCGATGTCGGTGAGAGTCCTGCGGCAATATGAGCGCGCGGTCGTCTTTACGCTTGGCAAGTTCGACGGCGTGAAAGGACCGGGGCTGATCTTCCTGTTTCCCTTGGCCCAGCAGATGGTACGCGTCGACCTGCGTATCCAGGTCATAGAAATTCCGAGTCAGGACGTGATCTCGCGCGACAATGTCTCGATGAAGGTGGACGCCGTTCTCTATTTCAGCGTCGAGAATCCGGAGCATGCGATCATCAATGTTCAGAACTATCTACCGGCCACGAACATGCTGGCCCAGACCACATTGCGCGCCGTACTGGGCCAACACGAGCTCAACGAGATGTTGTCCGATCGCAAGAAGCTCAGCGTCGATGTGCAGAGCATACTGGATTCCCAGACCGAGGCCTGGGGGATCAAGGTCAGCAATGTGGAAATCCGGACGGTCGAACTGACGGAAAACATGGTGCGCGCCATCGCCAAGCAGGCGGAGGCCGAACGGGATCGCCGCGCCAAGATCATTCACGCCGAAGCTGAGTTCCAGGCCTCGCAAACCCTGGTCAATGCCGCGCAGATTCTCTCCAGCATCCCGGCCGCCATGCAGTTGCGATACCTACAAACCCTCACGGAAATCGGCGGCGAGCAAAATTCGACGATCGTCTTTCCGATGCCGATCGACATCATCAAACCCTTTCTCGAAATTCTTGAGAAGACGGACAAGAGTTGGCGCCCTCTCGGACTAGCCATCTATGGGCCTCGCCGCCAGGTCGACCGAGTGACGGGGCGCTTGGGGCTGTTGAAATGACCCCAGGCAACTGCGGGGCACACCCGCTACCCGCTATGGGCTGGTCGCTCGACCGCGCTTATTTCGATCACGATCTCAGCGCTCAACTCATGTTGCGGCTACACCCCAATCAGAGACTTTGAGGCCGTGCGATCGTCCGAAATTTTCTTGCCTGCAAACGGCCCCTAACGAGCCAATGGTACCGCTCGTTAGGGGCCTTCAATCTTAAACCTGAGCAAAGCCGCCATCGGCGTGAATGTCCGCGCCATTGACAAAGCTTGATGCATCCGAGGCCAGGAAAGCGACGACCTCTCCCATTTCCTCCGGGGTTCCCAGCCGGCCCAGGGGCACAGCGTTGACGATCGTAGCCATATAGGTCGCTTTATGTGTTTCATCGCTGAAGGTTGCCTCAATCGCAGGAGTGAGAATGGGGCCCGGACTGATGGCGTTGACGCGAATGCGGCGAGATTTCAATTCGCTCGCCCAGGTGCGTGCGAAGCTGCGGATCGCCGCCTTGGTTGCAGAATAGACGGTTCGCGTCGGCAAGCCCTTTACGGCTGTTCCGGAGGAACAGAGAATGATGGAAGCCCCATCACTCAGCAAGGGCAAGGCCTGCTGAACCGTGTTGATTACACCTTTGAAGTTGAGGGCAAGCTGCTTGTCCATTGCCTCTTCCGTAATCGAGCCTAAGGCCTCACGAACTTGGGCGCCGGCATTTGCGAACAGAATATCGACCTGGCCTTTTTGTGAACGTACGGCTTCAAAGGCATTCTGCAGATCCGCAAGTTTCGAGACGTCGGCCTGAAGCGCCGAAGCGTCGCCCTCAATTTGGGAAACCGCTGCGTCCAAAACGGATTTACGGCGCCCGATGATAAAGACATAAGCCCCCTCGGCCGCCAGCTTCTTTGCTGACGCCAGGCCGATCCCTTCACTCCCGCCCGTAACGACGGCGATTTTTCCTTGCAAAGACAAACCCATTGACCATTCTCCTCAAATATATCAATCACTATATATGAGGCTACGTCTCGTTGGCAAGGGCTTCGTAGTAAACCGCTATATTCTAGCCGAGACTGGCCATCAAGCCGGCCATGCCGAGAGCGCTATCGCAATCGTGTTGCGGAGGGTCTCACGGCTAGCGCCATGCAACGCGGCTGTCGCCAAGCCCCAGCCGACCACCAATATATATTGCGATAGCGCGTCCAGATCACAGGTGGCGGGCAAGTCGCCTTCTGCCTGGGCACGCGCCAGGCGGTCATGAAGTCTTTGCTTACGCTGGAGAGCGACTTCGTGAAGCCCCTTCAGGGCCGGGAGTGTGTCGCCAGCGCAAGTGACCGTCAGACCGTTGTTGACCAGCAAGCAGCCGCGGGGCGTCGCCGGATCAGAATAAAGATCGGCCAAGCGCAGCAGCATTTGCTCGATCGCTGTGCGCACGGTTGGTTCATTTAACGCGGCCTCAGCCCGGCCTACGCGCGTGACAAGATAGTTTTCAATCACGCGTCTGAACAGGGCATCCTTGCTTCCGAAAGCAAAATAGAAGCTGGGCGGCGTTATGCCCATCGCGCTCGTCAAGTCGGAAAGCGATGTTCGTTCGTAACCGTTGCGCCAGAAAAGGGTCGTCGCCTTTTCCACCGCTTCGTCGACATCGAAGATCCTTTGACGCGCCATGACTTACTACTCCTGAGACTTCAGGACATAGTGAACTTTCGCGTATATATCAATCGCTACACTTAAGCACCATGGCCTCCGCTTACGAACTTGGAATCAAGCCCGATTCTCGGTAGCTTTCGACGAGTGTATCAAACAATCCAATGTCGGCGAGCCCGCGCGCCATGAGTTGAGCCCCAGCGACCGCGGCGTAGATGGCCCGCGCCTTGGCTTCGGTCTTCTCTTTCGGCAAACCGGCCTCAGTCAGCATACGGCTGAGCCAAGCCACGTTGACATCGGAGAAGCCTTTCACCTCAGCCTTCACCACGTCAGGCAGATCGTCATATTCGGCGGCCATGAAGCTCGCCATACACATGCGATTGTCGGATTCAAGTGAGTGGCGAAATAGGCCGGGATAGGCCGCAAGCGCCTTCAGCGGATCACCGGCCTGGCTCGAAACCGTCTCAAGATCCCTTGCCGTGTCCTCCCAATATCGCCTCGCCACCGCCGCCCCGAGGTCAGCCTTCGTTGCAAAGTGGTGATACACGCTGGCATGCTTGATACCGACATCGGCTCCGATGTCGCGGAAATTCAGTCCGGCATATCCGTGGGCTTGGGCCCTACGCTTTGCCGATGCCATCACGGCTTCTCTTGCGCTTTCGTTCATCACTGTCACCAATATTTCAGCCTACCAAGCGCTAGATAGGTCTTGACGGTCGAAAAGGAAAGCCCTATTTGAGCTGCCTACCAAGTGGACGGTAGCTAACTAGCTGTTTGAGCTACCAAGTGCCAGGTAGGCGCAATTATTAGGATGAAGAAAAATGACCGACAAGATTATTTACATGGACGCCAGCCGTCAGGCCGAGTTGATCGCCAAGCGCGAGCTTTCGCCGGTGGAAGCCATCCAGGCGCACCTTGACCGCATCGCGGCTGTCAACCCGAAGATCAATGCGATCGTGACCCTCGCTGAAGGTGCGCTCGAAGCCGCCAAGAAGGCTGAACAAACGGTCATGTCCGGCGAACAGCTCGGGCCGCTCCACGGTGTTCCGTTCACCGTCAAAGACAATATCGATACCGCCGGCGTACTCACCCAGCGCGGCTCGCCGATCTTCAAGGGCCGTGTCCCGGAAGTCGATGCAACCGCCGTCGCGCGGATGAAGGCGGCCGGCGCCATCCTTATCGCCAAGACGAACCTACCCGAATTCGCGTACTCGGTTGAAAGCGATAACCTCCTGACCGGCCGGACGAATAATCCCTGGAACCTCGATACGACGCCAGGCGGCTCCAGCGGCGGTGAATCCGCGGCCATCGCGGCCGGCATGTCTCCCCTCGGGATCGGTAGCGACGTCGCCATTTCGACGCGCGGTCCGGCCGCCCACACCGGCATCGTCGGCCTGAAGGCCACGCACGGTCGCGTCCCCGCCACCGGCCACTGGCCACGCGTCCCGCGTCGCTTCTGGCACGTCGGCCCAATGGCGCGTAGCGTTCGCGATGTCGCCCTGACCTTCTCCCTGATCGCGGGCCCTGACGGCGCCGATGGTTTCTCCAACCTGGCCCCGAGCCTTGACCGCGGCCTGACCGGTGCGAACCGCCCGCTGCGCGTGGGCTGGGTCGTAGACTTTTTTGGTCCGTTGGCCCCCGAAGTCGCAGCGACCGTGAAGGAAGCCGCCAAGGCGCTTGGCACCGCCGGTTGCATTGTTGAAGAGGTGAAACTTCCGATCCTGAAGGAAACCGACGGTGTCGGCATTCTGTGGAAGCTGCAACAAATGGAGACCCGTTCGGTCTTCGAAGCGACGATCGCCGGCCACGAGGACGAGGTGTTCCATCACGTCAAAGCAGTGCTGGGCACGCCAGACACCTCAATCGCCGACTTCGTCGAAGCCGAGCAAATCACCGAGCGTCTGCGCGACACCTTCGCCGACTACTTCCAGCAATACGACATCCTGCTCTGCCCCGTGACCCCTTATCCGGCAACAAAGCACGGCCTCGACGATGTCGTAACCAACGGCCAGGCCTTTTCGGCCTTCCAGGTCATGAACGCGACGGCGATCTTCAGCCTCACGGGCAACCCGGCCATGACGCTCCGCTTCGGTACGAGCAGCAATGGTCTGCCGATCGGCGTCCAAATCGTCTCGGCCTGGAACGCGGAATCCACCATGTTCGATGCCGCCACCCGCCTCGAAATGCTGAGCCCCGTCCGCAACCTGTTCCCGAACATTTAAGGGGATGGCGCCGGGCTCGCCTACCAGTCGACTGGTCTGGTGGGCGAGCCCGGCATTTTGCCACGCAAGACATTCCAATTCCCGAAGAAAGGTGATCTCAGATGCCACTCGCTCACATTGACCTGCTTAAAGGCAAGAGCGCGGCTTACCGGCAAATCGTTGGCCGTGTCGTCTACGAGGCCATGATCAGCGTCGGTGTCCCCGAAAATGATCGCTTCCAGATCATTACGGAGCGTGATCCCGCAAACTTCATATTCGATCCCGCCTACCTCGGTATCGAGCGGTCGACCGACCTCATCATTCTCAAGGTCACGTGAATGATGGACGTGCCGTCGATCAAAAAAAGGCCTTCTACAAGGCGATCAACGATGGCCTTGTAAAAGCGGTCGGGATTCGCCCCGAAGACGTTTTGATCAACCTGATCGAAGTGCGACCCGAAAATTGGTCATTCGGAAACGGTCTCGCGACCTACGCCAGTTGAGCAGACCGCTCGCAACAGCCCTTGCGAAGTCCTTCGTTTCCCAAGCCTATGGCGCAATGAGCCCCCAAAGGAGTATCGTCCCATGCGTAAAGACACTGCCGGTTCCGACGGCCAAGCTATTAGCCGGCGCGACATTTTTAGCTTTGTGGCCGCCGCGGCCGCCTTGCCGATGACGGCCCAGGCCGTCGCTGCCCAGACGGTCCCCGCGCCTGCGCGCCCCACTGCCCTGAAGGCGATGGCATTCGATATCCAGGGGACTCTCTTCGACTACTACTGCCCCTTTGTTCGCGTGACGACCAACATGTCCGCCCGAAAAAGCCTGACCCTGAACTGGTCAGGTTTTTTGGCGGAGTGGAATACGGGCACAGTATCCATTATACTGGCCATCACCGCGGGCCAGCGCCCCTGGATCCCTGCGGGATCGATCTTCCGCGAAGCCCTTGACTCGGTGCTGGCAGCGCGGGGCTGGACGAGCCAACTCGACACGGCCGACCGCGGCGAGTTGATGTCGGTTTGGGGGCAAATGACGCCGTGGCCCGACAGCGCCAAAGGGCTTGAGCGGCTAAAACGTCTGACGACCGTGACCGCGCTTTCAAACGCTGGCATGGCTTCGGTGATCGCGACCACTAAACGCGGCGGTCTGTCTTTCGACGCGGTGCTGACCGGGGAATTGGTGCACGCCTATAAACCATCACCTGAGGTCTATCGTGCGGCCGCAGCCTTCCTCGGGTTTGCCCCGCCGGAGATAATGATGGTCGCCGCTCACAAATTCGATTTGAAGGCGGCGAAGGCGGCCGGATTTCAAACGGCTTACATTCCCAGGCCGCTTGAATACGGGCCGGAAACAAAAATCGATCTTTACCCGGAAGCCTACATCGACATGCTCGCGACCGATCTCGTCGATCTTTCCAGCAAAATCGCCGCCGCCTGAATGGGATGGACGTTCGTTGCGATGGGATGTCCGATTTGGGCGCTAACCGGAATCCCCTCGCCGTGTAGGCGCAAATGCATCCCTGGAATGCGGCATTATAACACCACACCCTTCCGGACCGTGTGCACATGAAATGCGAGCAAATACTACCACTTACGATTTCTCAGTGCACAGAATTTGCACACGAAACATAATAAGTATTTAATTATATTTAGGAAATTGTCCAGTCTATCACTGGCACGAACATACATTCGCCGTTGTTTATGGACCGTTAGTTGGGCCAGTGGAAATTCTTGTTGGCAAGAGCGGTCAATGAAATGTCAGACGGGGCTGTTACCGGCCGATCTGAATCACGCCCGCGCCAGTGTCGATGACGCGAAGGCCAAAAGACGTTCGAAGCGCAGACAGGAATTCTGATGGGTTTTGCGTCGTGAAGCGACCGCCGATCTGCACAGACAACAACGAAGCGTCTTTGATCTCAATTTTCCGCTTCAGATAGCGATTGTAGTCCGCGACCGCGTCAGCCAGGGTTTCGCCATCGAACACGATTTCATCGTTCTGCCAGGCCGAGACCGCGGCCTGTTCGTCCGCTGACAAGGTTCGGACGACCAGATTGCCGTTCTCTATGGTCGCCGCGCTGCCGCTGGAAATCGCCCCTCCGGACTTTTGAACGCCTCTCGTCGATGTGGGAGCCATGCGACAGGCGCCTTCGAGCACCGAAATCTGCACGCCCGCTGGGCGCACACGTAGATCGAAGCGACCTGGATCGAGTTCGATCTCGTGGTTTCCCGCGTGCAGCCTGACACGTCTGCTGTCCTTCGGCACCGTCAGCAGAATCTCACCGCGCTCCAGCCATACATCCTGGCGCTCATTGGCGTACCGCCAGGATACCTTGCTGTCGGTATTAACGTCGACACGCCCACCGTCCGGCAAGGAAAGGGAACTGCGTTGGCCGATCCCTGTCTCCGCCATAGCGCGCGCCGGAAAGAGCATCCATAGGGCGCCCCCGCCGATCGCCAAGGCGCCCAACCCGATTCCCGCGGCGATTAGCAGATCGCGTCGCCCAAGAGAGGGACGGCGCGCCTTAAGAGCGCTGGCCGGAAGCGTATGCTTATGCTGGTCGAGCCAGTCGGCTGAACCCGACACGCGAATGAAGGCCAGGGCGTTTGCCGGCACAGCCCGCCAGCTTTCGAACGCTGCTAGGTCCGCGACATTGTCCTCCAACTGCGCGAACCAAAGCGCAGCCGCTTCAAGACGTTCGGCATCTGTTTCTTCGCCTGCGACCACGCTATGACCAACCCTGTTCATCCTGGCGCCCCTATCTATCGGCAACCGCGCAAAGCGTAAACCGCCCAGCGCCCAGAGTCTACTTCTGGTCGATTTCGGCGTGAGGATGCGGCACAGCCTCCCCGCCCTCTCGCGCCAGTCTTTCGCGGTGCTGTGTAAGGATGGCGTGCCCCTTGGCGACGTGCTTGCGAACCGTCGATTCGCTGATCCCCAGGGCTTTGGCGATATCTCTGGGTTGCATGCCTTCAATGCGGCGCATGACCAACACCGTTCGGCATTGTTCCGGCAAGGCATCGAGCGCCCTCAGAATATAGTCCAGGTCCTCGCGGGCACATAACGCTTCCAACTGGTCGGGTGCTGGCGCCGCGTAATAGAGGGTCTCGAATTTCGGCGCGGGCCCGATCGGGACAACGCGCAGCTTGCGGATCGTGTCGATGCAGCGAAGATAGACGAGCCGCATGACATAGACCCGGGGATTGACGATTTGCTGCCACTTCTCGTCCGCCAGGATTTCGATCAGCGCGTCTTGGACCTGATCCTTCGCGCCTTCTTCATTGCCGAGCATCTTTCGCGCCAGCGATCGCATCGCACGCTCATGGGGTAGTACATTCCGACCGAACCACCGGTCGACGTCGCGAATATATTTCATGCCGCCTGCTCCGTATCGACCTGGAAAAGGCTCTGCATCTTCACGCCGAGGGCGCGGGCAAGCTTATAGATTTCGAGGTGCGTTGCGGAACTGCGCCCGGCTTCCACAGCGCGAATGACCTGCTCGTCGCAACTGGCCAAGCAAGCCAGGTGCGCCGGCGCGAAGCCCCTCGCTTCACGCAGCCTGCGAAGACGGCGGCCTACATGAGCGTCGACACGATCTGCTGGAACGGCCGGCGCCATCAGTGCCACGATATCGGTATCGTTGGATTTCATGGGCGTTTCCAAGGGCTCTAATTGGCGGTACGCCCCCGCCTGAAGAACCTCCACTGGCATAAGCCGGGAGTTGGAAATACCGATATCGCACGGTCCCTATGACCTTTAGCCGAGGCCTGGACATACGTCACAGGCTCCCGGCAAAATGACCAGGGAGGATCGTGTCGGAATGGCCGACATCAACCAGCGATATAGGGGTTTCCACGCCCCAGAGCCGCGCGTACGGCTCCGCCTTGAGTCTAAACACAATTCTTGGGCTTTGTCAGCGGGGGGAATACCGTTTTGCCCCCGCCTAAAGGCAATTCGCTCACGCCAATCGCCGTACACGGGCGACTATCTATTTGATCATTAAGTCTATTTTCTGAACACCAAGTTTGAAAAAAATCCACTTTAAAGCGATGAGACCTAGCGCTAATCTACCATTTGTGAATTCACGAAAGGGGTCTGGCATGGCCGACGAAGAACCGAAGGCGCCGCATCCGGTTGATGCGCATGTCGGCAAAATGATCCGTCAACGTCGCAAAAGCCTGGGCATGAACCAGCACGAATTGGCCGCCCGCCTGAATATTTCGTTCCAGCAGGTGCAAAAATACGAAAGGAGCGGCAACCGGATCAGCGCATCAAGACTCTACGAGGTCGCGCGCGCGCTGGGTGTCCCGGTGGCCTTCTTCTTCTCCGACCTCGACTCGGACCAGGCCCAGATTTACGCCGCCGAAATCGACGCAAAGGTCGCAAAGATCATGTCGCTGGCTGAAGGGGTCGACTTGGTCGACCTTTTTCCGCAGCTCGAAGATGCGACCCTTCGTCGCAGTTTGGTCGAGCACACAAGGACCATCCTGCAGACTCAACAAAAAAGAAAATAAGCCGCCATGGTTGTGACAAGAAGTTATTCTCGAAATCGAAACATAGCGTTTGGTGGCGACGCTCGCGCACATCTTCCGCGCGGTCAGCGTTGTTGTAGCTCTGGGGGAGAAGATGTTCCTACCCAATACCGGGTATGCATTTGAAACCTTTGTCGAACGGACAGGCCGCCTGAGGTCGAAAGACCGCCTGTTTGAAACCTTCATCGAGGCCATGAATAACTATGGCTTCGATCGGGTGAATTTTTCCGCCATGCAGGACCTGCAATTACCGCCCGAAGCCTTGGGCTTCGGCTTGATCAGCACCTATCCGGACGACTGGCGGACTCTCTACGCAAAGCGAAACTTCGCAAGCATCGATCCCGTCCTGAAAAGCGCCAGCGCGCTGAACCTGCCCTTCACCTGGCGCCAGTTGGTGCGACACCATCCCCTAACGTCGAAACAAGTCCGCTTCCTTTGCCAGGCCGAAGCGGCAGGCCTATGGAACGGCATCGGCATTCCGTTCAATGGCGCCACGTCGCAAATCGCCGGCGTCGCCCTGGCGACGTCCCACCGGTCTGCCGACCATTTGAAAAACATGGACTTGCTCGCGGCGTTCGCGAACCAGTTCTACGTGGTGTTCAAACGAATCGTTGGGCACGCCAACCATGTCCAGCCCTCGCTGTCGCCCCTCACCCGCCGCGAAACCGAAATCCTCAGAATGATCGCCAAGGGCAAAACCGACGACCGGATTGCCCAGCGCCTGACCATCAGCGACAACACCGTTTCGTTTTTCACACGCGGCATCTACCGTAAGCTGAACGTGACCAACCGGGTCCAGGCCGTGGTCGTGGCTATCGCGTCGGGCATAATCGACCTCTAACCCACACGTTTGGGTAGTTATTCCGCCTTCGGACATTTGCTCACATGGCATCTCCACGCCCCCGGAGATTTTCCCATGTTATTTGCCATATCCCACAGAGAATTTAGCCAAGCCCCGGAGCTCGTCTTCGGCCAGTTCAGGCTACGCCATCAAGAGTTCATCGAGCGTCAAGGTTACGACGTGAAAACGCTTGATGGCATGGAGTTCGATGAATACGATACCCTGGCCTCCGTCTACCTCGTTTATAGCGAAGACGGATCGACCGTCCTCGGCTGCTCACGCCTGACACCTGTCGAGTTCGGCTGTATGCTGAAGGACCATTTCCCCACCCTGGTCGACGACCATACGATTTTTTCAGCGCCGGACGTCTGGGAAGGCACAAGGTTTTGCGTCGATAGCCGCCTCCCGGCCGCCCATCGACTTCACATCCTTAAGACCATTTCCCTTGGCTACCTGGAATTTGCCCTTGAGCGCGGCATCGACCGGATCATCGGCTTGATGCCGACCCTGATTTTACGGTCGGTTTTCGAACGAAACGGCATCAGGCTTGACCGCCTAGGCGAAGCCCACGCCGTCGGTGCGCACGCGAAAATCCAGGCTGCATCCATCGAAATCACCTGGCAACAGCTGCAGCACGCGCAAGCGAAAACAGGCTTGAGCAATGTCCTGATCCCTTTCGATGAGCCAAGCGACGCCCGCCATGCCGCATAGGCGTTCGAAATCAGCAGACGACGGCGAGTCACAACTGACCGAGCGAGAGAAGCTGTCCGAACAGGTCATCGCGGCGCTGAAATATCTGGCCGACGAGTGCCGGCGAACGGAATTGACGAACTTCGCCGGCATCGTCGAAGACGCGTTCGACAAATGCCTACAGCTATATATCGCCGAACAACGTGAAGGGCTGGCGGAAAAGTTAGTCGACGACGTCCCCTTGCCGGACAAGCCGCTGAACTGACATCGGTCGCTGGCTCCTTTTGCCGCGCGGCGCTGTCCGTCTCTACGACGGGGCGCCGCGCGATATTGCTTCGCAGGCAGGACATCGAAATGGTCACCAAGTCAAACTGGAGGGACCGATGCCGTCAACGAAATTCCTATGGGGCCAAGTTCTGCTGGTCTTGGTCGCCGCGGGGCTGGCCAGTTGGACTGCAACGGAATGGACCGCATGGCGCCTGGGCTTCCAACTGCAGCTCGGAGCCCCGTGGAGAATCATAGCCGGCCTCCCCCTCTATCCGCCTTACGCATTCTACGTCTGGTGGTTCAAGTACGACGCGTACGCGCCGCGGATATTTCAGGCCGGCGGCTTCATTGCTGCGTCCGGCGGCGGCCTTGCCGTGGTCGTTGCCATCGCCCTTTCCCTATATCGGGCCCGGGAAGCCAAGCACGCTGAAACCTTCGGTTCCGCCCGGTGGGCCACGGTGAGCGAAATTAAGCGTAGCGGCCTTTTTCGCGACCGCGGCGTCATCCTCGGCAAGTTCCGGAAAAACTATCTTCGGCACGACGGTCCCGAGCATATCCTGTGCTTCGCACCGACCCGCGCCGGGAAAGGCGTCGGTCTCGTCGTGCCTACCCTGCTGACCTGGCCGTCCTCGGCGATTATTCACGACATCAAGGGCGAGAACTGGGAACTGACCGCTGGTTTCCGCGCCCAATTCGGGCACGTGCTGCGCTTCGATCCTACCGACGCGACGTCGTCAGCATATAATCCCTTGCTGGAAGTCCGGCGCGGCGAGTGGGAAGTCCGCGACGTGCAAAATGTCGCCGATGTCCTGGTCGATCCCGAAGGATCGTTGGACCGCCGAAACCACTGGGAAAAGACCAGCCACTCTCTCCTGGTCGGCGCGATCCTTCATGTGCTGTACGCCGAAAGCGACAAAACCCTGGCCGGCGTCGCGGCGTTTCTTTCCGATCCCGCTCGCCCGATCGAGTCGACCCTGGCCGCGATGATGGAAACGCCACACCTCGGCAAAGCCGGCCCGCACCCGGTCGTCGCATCCGCGGCCAGGGAACTGCTAAACAAGAGCGACAATGAACGGTCGGGCGTCCTCAGCACGGCCATGTCGTTCCTTGGCCTCTATCGTGACCCCGTGGTCGCCGCCGTAACCAGCCGCTGCGATTGGCGCATCGAAAACCTGACGAACGAGGCGCTGCCGTCCAGTCTCTTCCTGGTCGTCCCACCGTCCGATATCAGCCGGACGAAGCCGCTCATCCGCTTAATCCTGAATCAGATCGGCAGGCGCTTGACCGAAGAGCTTCACCACCGCCCGCGGCACCGCGTATTGCTGATGCTCGATGAATTTCCCGCGTTGGGCCGGCTCGATTTTTTTGAATCAGCCTTGGCCTTTATGGCAGGCTACGGCCTAAAGGCTTTTCTGATCGCCCAGAGCCTCAACCAGATCGAAAAGGCTTACGGCGCCAATAACTCGATCTTGGACAACTGCCATGTCCGCGTCGCCTTCGCCAGCAACGATGAACGCACAGCAAAACGGGTTTCGGATGCCCTGGGCACGGCGACCGAACTGCGGGCGATGAAGAATTACGCCGGGCATCGACTGAGCCCCTGGCTTGGCCACCTGATGGTTTCGCGGTCGGAAACCGCGCGCCCTCTGCTCACCCCTGGCGAGGTAATGCAGTTGCCGCCGACGGATGAACTCGTTCTTATGTCCGGACTGTCCCCGGTCCGAGCCAAGAAAGCTCGCTACTTCGAGGACAAGCGCTTTACCCCACGCCTGTTGTCGGTTCCGAAAAAAAGCGCAAAGTTCAACGTCTCGGACGATTGGACGTCTTTTTCGCCGATCGTAGATGCGATCAATTCCGCCCCGGGCGCCGCCGTTCAGGGCACGCCGCCGGCAGGACTGAGCGAAACGGAATTGCGACAAACGCCCGAGCTGACACACAGGCCCAGGCGGCGGCAACAAGATCAAGAAACCTTCCAATTGGACCTGCGGCCGCCTGCAGATGTTATCGACGAACACCTCGCCAAGCTTCGGGCGCTCGACCGTAATCAGGCAGGATTGGCGCGACGGGCCGCCATGGATCCCGGCGACAACATGGAGGTCTGACTTACGATGAAAAAGTTGCGACTGTCCGTCTACCTCGACGAACGCACTTTCACCGCGCTTTCGGCCTATGCCGCCCGGCAGAAGCAATCACTTTCCCTGGTTTCGGAGGCCGCAATTGCGACTTTCGTGGCGCCGGACCAAAGTGCTGACGCCATCCTTCGTCGGCTGAATCGCATGGATCGAATTCTGCAGAAGCTCGAACGCGATAGCGCAATCTCGTCCGAGGCCTTTCTAATATTCGTATGGCAGTGGCTGCTGGCAACGCCCCCGTCGCCCAGTCAGATGCACGCCTCGGCAAGGGCATCGGCTACCGAACGGTATGACGCCTTCATGGAAACACTCGGCCAAAGGCTTGCTGCCTCAGACCAAAATCCTGCCTCGTCGAAGCTATACGCGGAAATACCATTAAAATGAGTGAACCGTCGCGTCGACCCAAGACACCCCGTTTCAATTTCACAACCCAAAACGAGGTTGCAAGCGCTTACGGTACTCGGCATGGTGCATCGAAACGACTCACGGGGCCCCAATGTCAATCGTTAACATCCTACATTTGACCGATTTGCATCTAAAGCATGCCGACTGGGACGAGCAGGTTTTGAGGAGGGCTCTTCTGGATGATCTTAAAATACTCCGCACCAGTACAACTCCCCCGGACCTCGTGCTGTTTTCAGGCGACCTTGTACAATCTGCTGATTTCCCAGGCGCGTATCACACACTTGAGGAATATCTTGGCACGGTGCTTGATGCTCTCGGTTTAAACGAGACCAACATTATATTGTGCCCGGGAAACCACGACGCTAGCCGGAAGGTAGTTGGCCCCCTTTTGCCCAGCGTCAATTCTTGGCGAGAAACCGCCAAATCGACAGAAGGTGCAAATTCCTTAGTGATCGACTCTAGTTTTAAAAACTTTGTCTCGCAGGGCTTCCATGATTGCAATGCCAGCATATCAAAATTTGGCTCTCCACACCTAATTCGTAAAGATGAGTATTCATCAACTTATATTCTTCGGCATTTTGGATTCTCCATCGTATCTTTGAATACGGCACTCCTTACCAAGGCCGGCCTTACTCAAGTCGAAAATGAAGATTTAGAGCAGCTGTTTGTAGCCGAGCGCTCTTTAACTGAAGCATTGGACGCTACACCGAGAAACATGCCCGCGATAGTTATCGGGCACCATCCACTGTCCTGGCTAAATCCAACCAACAGATCACTTGTGGAAAAGATTCTAGGCAAGCGAGCGCTGGCATACTTTAGTGGCCACCTCCACGACGCAAACCCCTGGCAAAGCCACTCCCTAGCTGGCGATACACTCTTTGTCCAATCAGGCGCACTGTACATGGGGCGTAAACGCTGGAACGGCTACGCCGTGGTTTCCCTCAAAAAAGATTCAGGACACGCTCGCATATCGTACCGTCGCTGGTTCGAACAACGTCGGGAATTTTCAAAGGCAGAAGACCTTGCCCCCGACGGCACATTTTACAATTCGTCTGTGGCCGAAGACACTTGGAATGTTCGAGAGCCCAAAATTGACGCCGACGTCCTTATCAAATGGAGAGAAGACGAGTTAGTGCCAGCATTGAAAAAGGAGTGCAATGATTGCTTCTCTGTAGGTGGATTAGACAAAGTCTTTGTTGCGCCAGAATTCGACAGAGAAGTACCCTACAAAACTGAAGCCGACGGGCAGATTGGATCAAGGGTAGAAATCCTCTCTTTCGATGCTATCGCAAAATCCAACGAGAATTTTATTGTGTCCGCCAGATCGGAATCCGGTAAAACTACAGCTTTAAAAAGACTTAGCTTGGAGATATCGACACAATTTCCTATAAATGATCGCCCGATGATTCCCGTTCTCCTGCAATTTGGAGCGATGCGAAATTATTCACAATATACAGAAACCTTAATAAGGCAAAAATTGCCAGATTTGCCAGAAAACATCTCCCTAAAAGACCTCCTTATCAATGGTAACATAACCATACTTGTGGACGATGTTGAATTTTCGCGAGACCCATTAAGAAAATCCCTCGTCACCTTTATAGAAACCTACCCAAAGTGCCGCTATATTCTGGCCTCCAGTACGGCATTTGTTGAAAGCTCATCCCTACAGCCTGAAGTTAGCCCAAGCGTACCCTTTACCCGCGTACGCATGATGCCGTTAAAGCAAAATCAGCTCCTTTCTTTAATTGAGAACCACGGCACCACAGATCCATTCAAGGCCGATAAACTTCTCGAACGAGTCGTCCGCGACGCAAGCGCTTTAAATGTGCCTCTTACGGCAGTGACAGGTACATTTCTGATCCAAATTTTGAATGAAGAACCCGACCATACTGTTCTAAATCAAGCTGGATTTGTTGAGCGTTATTTAGAAATGGTTCTTGAAAAGTATGCACCCAAAGAATTACTTCCAGGATCTTTCGACTTTAAAAATAAAGTTGATCTTCTATGCACAATCGCAGAATTTATGGTAAAGGCAAATGATTATACGCCGCCCGAAAATACTGTATTGGAATGGTGTGTAAACTATTTAAAAGGATATGGATTAAATTTTTCAGCCAGAGATCTATTGACGTACTTCATAGAAGCGCGAGTGCTTGAACTCAGCGGCGGGTGCGTACGCTTTAGATTGAAAATGTTCTTTGAATTCATAGTCGCAACCAGAATGGTTGATGACAATTTGTTTAAGGAATTTATTCTAGATGATCAAAATTATCTTTCATTTATTAATGAAATTGGATTTTATGCAGCAATAAATAGGAAAGACAAATCCCTTATTGACAATATTTTATCTAAATTCTCGGACCTCAGCAACGAAGTCTCCGGCTCGAATCAAAAGGTAACGGATATCGATAAATTCCTAAAAGAATTTAAGGCTCCAGGAAAATCGGCATCCGAGAGAGATATTTTAGAAATACAGGAAAGCGTTAGAACAGAGCAACAGATACGTGACGATCGCGCATTACTCTCTGATGGTGCCGAATATGCAGAAAGTACATCCCAAGATATAATCCGACCGATATTCCTTACAAGTGAAGAACGTTGGCTTGCGTCACTTATTTTGCTTAGCGGCCTGGTAAAAAATACCGAATTGATTCCAGATTGGGACAAAAGAAGGTATTTAAAAGAGGTAATTCAGGGATGGGTTAGAGTGACTGTCAACTCTTTGGGAATTATTAGTTCAGTCGCCAAGGATAAACGCGTTGTTTTTAACGGAATTACATATAGATCTACCTTACCAGACTCACTTCCAATCGGAGAGATCGCCAGACGTCTGGCTCTTTCAATGCCAATCGCCACAGCCCGAATGGCATCGGTATTTCTATCGACAGAGAAACTTCGGCCACAACTTGAGGATGGAATCGGTTCCGACGAAGAATCACCCGCGCGCCAATTTCTACGCTTGGCGATCCTTGCAGATATGGCTGTAGACAACATTGTTGATCTTTCGAAGCGCGTAAGTTCCAAGCTCCGAGATCAAGGCTACTTGAGTCTGGTCCTTATGCGAAAACTTCACGAGGTGGTTGTGAGATTTCGTCTTCCACGGCACACACTTCAAGCAATCCGCTCAACCGTTGCCGACATGTACGTCGGGCTTGAGCGTGTACCACGCAATAAGGTAGCTCATAGAAGGGCCGAGATTATTGCCGGCATGGAGCGTCAGCGCCTGCGCGTGGAATATAAAGCTTCCGGGCGAGGTGGAACGATAATTGTGATTGATGGTTCGGCTCGCAAGGGGAAGGAAGCCTCGACACAAGACGAAGAGAATATCGCATTGGATGGCACTTCTGAAGGCGCATAGGCCTGACGACTTCTAGACTGGCCCCCATTTGGTCGGAACCGTTCATAAAATAGCACCGCCGTTAGGTGAATTCCGATAAGAAGTTTTGAACCCCCTTCAAGCCAGAAGCGGAAATAAGGAGCTGTATGCCTGTATCTTGACCTCGGCTGACGCGCGGTTCGATTGGTCGCGGGGCACCGATATTTTCTTTTCCTACGCTGCACCGCACCGCCTGCAATCGGCTTGTTGCCAACACTAAATAACTGTCTTTCTTAATGATCCCCGTAGCTGTCAGAGCAAACCGTCGGGGATCCAATGGGAACCATTTCGACAATTCCAGAGGCAAGCGCCGCACGCGGCGCCCGCATGCTGCGGTCTGCCTTTGGCCCTGCGATCTGCCGGCTGCTCGACGATAATTCGATTGCCGAAGTGATGCTCAATCCAGATGGACGCGTCTGGGTCGATCGGTTGCGGCAAGGTCTCAGCGATACTGGCCTGTCCCTGTCCCCGGAAGACGGGGAACGCATCGTCCGCGTCGTTGCACACCACGTCAGCATTGACACCCACAGTTCGGCGCCACGCCTGTCGGCCGAGCTTCCAGGCACCGGTGAACGCTTCGAAGGTCTGCTGCCGCCGGTCGTTGCGGCCCCTTCCTTCGCCATTCGTAAGCCCGCCGTATCGATCTTCAGCCTGTCGGATTACGTCGCCGCAGGCGTAATGACCGAGCCCCAAGCGGAGGTGCTACGGAGCGCGGTCTTGGGCCGGCGCAATATCCTGGTGGCCGGGGCAACCTCGACCGGCAAGACCACGCTGGCCAACGCCCTGCTGGCCGAAATCGCCTCCACAGGTGACCGGATCGTGCTGATCGAGGACACCCGGGAGCTTCAGTGTGCCGCTCCCAACCTTGTCTCCCTACGCACCAAGGACGGCGTGGCCACCCTTTCCGATCTGGTCCGCTCTGCCCTGCGCCTGCGCCCGGATCGCATTCCCATCGGCGAAGTGCGCGGCGCGGAAGCCCTCGACCTCATCAAAGCCTGGGGTACCGGCCACCCTGGCGGCATCGGCACCCTCCATGCCGGTTCGGCGATCGGCGCCTTGCTGCGGCTCGAACAACTAATCCAGGAAGTCGTGGTGACCGTGCCGCGCCCCCTTATCGCCGAAACGATCAACCTGATCGCCGTGCTCACCGGACGGGGCCCCAATCGCCGTCTCAGTGAACTGGCGGCCGTCGCGGGCCTTGGCCCCGACGGCAACTATCTTCTTCGCCCCGTCCCTTCCGAAACCCTTGAAAGGAAAATCGATGCTTCGCTTGTCCAACCGTAATGCGCAATGGCTGCTGGCCGTGACCGTTCTGTGCCTGGCCCTCGTCCAGCCGGCCCTGGCGGCAGGCTCCAACATGCCCTGGGAAGCACCGCTGCAGTCCATCCTGGATTCGATCACAGGTCCGGTAGCCAAGATCGCCGGGGTCATCGCTATCACCGTCACCGGCCTGATGTGGGCCTTCGGCGACACGTCCGGCGTCATGCGCCGCGGCATCCAGATCGTCTTCGGCCTGTCCGTCGCCTTCACCGCCTCGTCCTTCTTCCTCAGCTTCTTTTCGTTTGGCGGCGGGGCCTTGATCTAAATGGCATTCGACGCCGATCCCGAGGCGGCGCCCGTCATCGACCTGGTAGCCCCCCTCCATCGCTCGCTGACCGAGCCAATCCTGTTGGCCGGGGCGCCGCGGGCGCTCGCCATCCTCAACGGAACCTTGGCCGCCGCCCTGGGCTTGGGCCTTCGCATGTGGGTCGCCGGCCTGGTCCTTGGCCTCATCGGCCACGCCCTCTCCGTCTGGGCCGCCAGACGCGATCCCAACTTCGTCGAGGTCGCGCGCCGCCACCTCCGTCTTCCCGCCTATTTCGATGTGTGAGCCATCATGCTGAACCTCGCTGAATACCGCCGCGACTTTGCGCACCTCGCCGACTTCCTGCCATGGGCCGCTGTGGTCGATCCCGGCATCGTCATGAACAAGGACGGCTCGCTTCAGCGCACCGCCCGCTTTCGCGGGCCTGATCTCGACAGTTCCGTTCCCTCAGAACTGTCGGCCGTCAGCCAACGGCTAAATTCCGCCTTCCGCCGACTGGGGGACCGCTGGGCGCTGTTCATCGAAGCGCAGCGCGAGCCTTCTGCCACCTACCCCAACAGCTGCTTTCCCGACGCCGCATCGGCTTTGGTCGATGCGGAACGCAAGGCCGGTGTCGAGACCGCAGAAAGCCACTTCGAGTCATCCTACTATCTCACCTTCGTCTACATGCCAGCGGAAGATGCTGCCTCCCGTGGCGAAAGCTGGCTGTTCGAAGGCCAAACGCACAGCGGGCTCCGCGCCACCGATCATTTGGACCAGTTCCGCGATCAGACCGACCGCTTCCTGAAACTGCTCGACGGCTTCATGCCGCAATGCACCTGGCTCGATGACGACGCGGCCCTGACCTATTTGCACTCGACCATATCGACCAACCGCCAACGCGTCAGACTTCCGGAAACGCCAATGCATCTCGACGTGCTATTGGCCGATCAGCCCCTGACCGGCGGTCTCGCGCCGAGACTGGGCGCGGCGCATCTGCGTGTCCTGACGATCACCGGTTTTCCGGCAGCAACCACGCCCGGCATCCTCGACGAGCTCAACCGCTTGGCCTTTCCCTACCGCTGGTCCACGCGCGCTATCCTGATGGACAAGACAGCCGCCGCCTCCGTGCTGGGCAAAATCAGGCGCCAATGGTTCTCGAAACGCAAGAGCATGGGCGCCCTGATGAAGGAGGTAATGACCAACGAAGCCTCTGCCTTGGTCGATAATGACGCCACCAATAAAGCAGCCGACGCCGACGCGGCGCTGCAGGAGCTGGGCGCCGATTACGCCGGGCTGGCTTACGTCACCGCCACCGTCGTGGTCTGGGACGATGATCCCGCCATCGCCGACGAAAAGCAGCGCCTCGTCGAAAAGGTCATTCAAGCCCGCGACTTCACCTGCATCCGTGAGAGTCTGAACGCCGTCGACGCCTGGCTGGGCACCGTTCCGGGCAATGTCTACGCCAATGTCCGCCAGCCGCCGATCTCAACTCTGAACCTCGCCCACCTCATGCCGGTCTCGGCGCTGTGGGCCGGCGATACGCACGACGCCCATTTCAACGCCCCTGCTCTGCTGCAAGGCCGCGCCCAAGGGTCGACGCCTTTTCGCCTGTCACTCCACGTCGGTGATGTCGGGCATACCCTGGTGATCGGCCCGACCGGCTCGGGCAAGTCCGTCCTGCTCGCCCTGATGGCCCTGCAGTTCCGTCGCTATCCCCGTGCCCAGATCTTCGCTTTCGATTTCGGCCGCTCGATGCGCGCCGCGGCCTTGGCCATGGACGGAGACTGGCACGACCTGGGCGCCCCGGAAGCCGGAAACATTCGGCTCCAACCCTTGGCGCGCGTCGACGATCCGGTCGAGCGCGGCTGGGCCACCGACTGGATCCTAACCCTGCTGACCCGGGAAGGCATTTCCCAAGATCCGGAAACGAGGGACCTCGTCTGGTCTGCCATGACCTCATTGGCCTCGGCGCCGGTCGAGGAGCGTACCATGACCGGACTTATCGTTTTGCTGCAATCGCAGCGTCTGAAGCAGGCTTTGCAGGCCTATTGCCTGTCGGGCGCCCATGGCGCGTTGCTCGACGGCGAAAGCGAAACGTTTGGCGTCCGCCCGGTCCAGGTCTTCGAAATCCAGGGACTGATCGGCACCGCGGCTGCTCCGGCGGTCCTGTCCTACCTGTTTCATCGAATTGAAGCTCAGCTCGATGGCCGACCGACCCTGATCGTCATCGACGAGGGCTGGCTGGCGCTCGATGACGATGGCTTTGCAAGTAAGGTCAAGGAGTGGTTGAAGACGTTGCGCAAGGCCAATGCCTCGGTCCTCTTCGCCACGCAGAGCCTGGCCGATATCCATCGCTCGCCCCTGGCGCCGATCCTGATCGAAAGCTGCCCGACCCGGATCTTTCTGCCTAACGCCAATGCGCTGGAACCGCAGATCACCGCCATTTACCGACAGTTCGGCCTGAACGACCGGCAAATCCAGATCCTCGGCCACGCCATCCCCAAGCGCGAATACTACCTGCAATCCCCGCGCGGCGACCGGCTGTTCGAACTCGGCCTCGATGATGTCGCGCTCGCCCTTTGCGCCACCTCTTCCAAAGACGACCAAGCCGCCATCGACCAGGTTCTCCAAGCCCCGGAAAGCGGCGACTTCCTGGCCGCCTGGCTTCGCCACAAGGGCCTGGCCTGGGCTGCCGACCTGATCCCCAATCTGACCAATCTGGAGACCTGATCATGACTCTGCGTACCTTTCGTCGCCGTCTCGTAGCGCCGGCACTCTGCGCACTCGCCCTGCTGGCGCCACTGGCCTCGCCATCCGACGCCCAGATCGTCACCTTCGATCCCAATAACTACGCGCAGAACCTGCTGACCGCCGCGCGATCCCTGCAGCAGATCAACAATCAGATCACCATGCTGCAGAACCAGGCCCAATCCCTGGTCAACCAGGCGAAGAACCTGACGAGCCTGCCGGTCTCGACATTGAGCCAGTTGCAGCAGAACCTATCCCAAACTCAGCAGTTGATGTCGCGCGCCCAGACCATCACCTATTCCGTCTCTGCAGTCGATCAAGCCTTTCAATCGACCTATGGCTCGGGCGCCGTCTCCATGACGACCTCCGACCAGGCGCTGGTAACGGCCGCTCAAAGCCGCTGGCAGACCACGCTCGGAGGCCTTCAGGACGCCATGCGCATCCAGGCCACTGTCGTTGGCAATCTGGGCGGCACCCAAACCCAGCTCACGACCCTCGTCGGCGCCAGCCAGTCGGCGACCGGCGCATTGGCAGCCACCCAGGCCGGGAACCAGCTCCTTGCCCTGCAGTCGCAGCAGCTCGCCGACCTGACGGCCCTGCTCGCCGCCAACGGCCGCGCCCAGGCGCTGAAAGACGCCGATGCCGCGACCGCCGCCACCCAAGGCCAGGAACAGCGTCGGCGGTTCCTGCAGCTCGCCAATCCCTACCAGCCTGGCAACGCCCAGATGTTCTACGGGAACTGATCGCCATGAACGAGAAAACCTACCTCTGGGCCGCCTTGGCTGTCGCGGCAATCGCGGGTCTGTCTGCGACGATGGCCTTCTTGGAACCGCCTGCTGCGCCTTCCCCGGCGAGGTCGGTTTTGGCCGCAGCCAGCTATTCGCCGACCAATGAACGGGCCGCCCTCGAATGCTGCCAGTTAATGGCCCAACCGGACGACGCCTGCCGGCTTCTTTGGCTGGAAAATCGTCGTCACTTCGTCGGCCTCGACAAGCCGCGCCCGGCATCGAAGTGAGCGCGTCATGAACAACACCGGCGTCATCGACCATTTCCTGGAAGTCTTCACCCGCTACATCGACAGCGGCTTCGGTCTGCTGCACGGCGAAGTCGCCTTCATCGCCTCGACCCTGATCGTCATCGACGTCACCCTGGCCTTCCTTTTCTGGACGCTCGACGGTGGCGGCGACGACATCATTGCCCGCCTGATCAAGAAGACCATTTTCGTCGGCGCCTTTGCCTACCTGATAAGCAATTGGAACAGCCTGGCCGCGATCGTCTTCAACAGCTTCGCGGGCCTCGGCCTGAAGGCCGCGGGCGGTGCCTATACGGTCGCCGATCTGATGCGTCCCGGGCAGCTTGCCGCGACCGGGCTGAATGCCGGGGAGCCCCTTCTTCAGTCCGTGTCGAGCCTGATGGGCATTACCAGCTTCTTCGAAAACTTCGTTCAGATCGTGTGCCTGATCCTGGCCTGGCTGCTGATTGTCCTCGCCTTCTTCATTCTCGCCATCCAGCTCTTCATCGTTCTGATCGAATTCAAATTGACGACCCTTTGCGGTTTCGTCCTCATTCCCTTCGGACTGTTCGGTAAGTCGGCCTTCATGGCGGAACGCGTCCTAGGCAACGTCATCTCGTCCGGCATCAAGGTCCTCGTCCTTGCCGTCATCGTCGGCATCGGCTCGACCCTCTTCTCCAGCATGGTTCAGGATTTCGGGAGCGCCACGCCCTCGATCGAGGACGCTATGTGCATCGTCCTTGGTGCCCTGACCTTGCTTGGCCTCGGCATCTTCGGCCCCGGCATCGCCAATGGCCTGGTCTCAGGTGGTCCGCAACTAGGCGCGGGTGCCGCCGTGGGCGCAGGCCTCGCCGCCGGTGGCACCATGTTGGCTGGCGCAGCCGGTGTCGGCCTTGCTCTGCGCGGCGCGGCAGCTATGGCCGGCGGCACTGCCGCAGCGATGCGCGGTGGCGCCGCCATCGCCGGGGGTGCCTCTGCCGCCTATTCCCTCGGCGCCATGGGGAAGCAAGGTGCCTCCGCTGTAGCTGGCGGCATGGCCAACGTCCTTAAGACCGGCGCGGCCGCGGCCGGATCGCCGCTGCGACGCGCATCGCAGGGAGCTGGTCTCAGCAACAGCTTCCAGAACGGCGCAAGAGCGGCCTTTGCTGCGTCCGGCGGCACATCTACCCGCGGAACGGTTGCGCCTTCAGCCGCATCCGGCCCTGGTCCCGCTGCAGCCGCAACACCGGCGACGCCGGACTGGGCGCGCCGACTGCAGCAGCAGAGCGCCGCCTCACATGGCGTGAGCACCGCCATCCACGCCGTCCGCGGCGGCGACGCTCAGGGCGCCGGCCATTCCGTCAACCTCACCGAAAGCGAATAGCATGTTCAAACGCGCTTCCGCCCACTATGGCGAAACTCCCGCCCCCGAAACACCCTACCAGCGGGCACGACAGGCCTGGGACGACCGCATCGGCTCCGCCCGCGTCCAGGCCCGCAACTGGCGCTACATGGCCTTTGGCTCGACGCTCCTGACGGCGGGCTTTGCCTCGGCCCTCATCTGGCAATCGCTTCACGGGACCGTGGTGCCCTGGGTCGTCGAAGTCGATCGACTCGGCCAACCCGTCGCCGTTGCGCCGGCGGCGGCCACCTACAAACCCAGCGACGCACAGGTTGCTTATCAACTCGCCGAGTTCATCACCAATGTGCGAGCGATCCCGGCCGATCCAATCGTCGTCCGGCAAAACTGGCTGAAAGCCTACGATTTTACCACGGCCAAAGGCGCCCAGGCGCTGAACGGCTACGCCCAGGCTAATGATCCCTTCGCCCAGATCGGGCAGAAAGCCACCGCCGTCGACGTCACCAGCGTCATCCGTGCCTCCAGCGACTCGTTCCGTGTGACCTGGGTCGAGCGCAGCTATGCGTCGGGTCAACTCACCGTGATCGAACATTGGTCGGCGATCATCACCACCGTCATCGCCGCGCCGCGCGACGCCGACCATCTCCGTAAAAATCCCCTCGGCATCTACGTCGATGCCCTCAACTGGTCCAAGGAGCTGTCCTAACCATGTGCCCTGCCCGTCTCCTGTCCGGCTGCGCCCTTGCTGCCCTCCTGCTGTCCGCCTCGTCCTTACAGGCGCGGCCGCGCGCCTATGCCGAAGTTTTCGGCACCGACACCCGCAGTGATCCTGCCACGGACGTAACCCGGGCAAATGCCGCGGCCCGGGTCCACCCAACCGCCGACGGCTTTACCAACGCCAACCAGGTCTACGCCTATGCCGACGGCGCCCTTTTCGAAATCTACACCTCGGTCGGCAAGGTGACCGACATCACCCTGCAACCCGGCGAACACCTGACAGGCTCGGGCCCCGTGGCCGCCGGTGATACAGCCCGCTGGATCATCGGCGATACCGAAAGCGGTTCCGGCGAAAGCCGCCTCGTCCACATCCTGGTCAAACCCACGCAGGACAAACTCTCCACCAATCTGGTCATCAATACCGATCGACGGACCTACCATATCGAACTGCACGCGACGGGCCAGACCTACATGGCCGCTGTGTCTTGGCACTACCCGCAGGACGAACTTCTGGCCATTCGCGGTAAGGCCCAGGCTGAAGCCGAAAAGGCCCAGGCGGCGCCGATCGCCAGCGCAATCGATCCGACCAGACTCAACTTCGCCTACCGTATCGACGGTGATCGGGTCGCCTGGCGACCGATCCTCGCCTTCGACGACGGCCGCCAAGTCTTCATCGAACTGCCGGCCGGGATAGCGTCGAGCGAGTTGCCACCACTCTTCGTTATCGGCCCGAACGGATCCAGTGATCTGGTCAACTATCGCATCAAGGACAACTTCTTCGTCGTGGATCACATCTTCGATGTGGCTGAACTGCGCCTGGGCGACAAGCACTCGCAGAAGGTCGTCCGTATCAAGCGCGAGGAGCACGCAGGCTTATGACCGGCCCCTCTCCCACATCCGCGCCCGACGTCCAGGGCCTGCGGCCGCACGGCAGGCCCGCACCAGCCCTGCGCCTCTCCCGCAAGGTACTGATCGGCGGTAGCTGCATCGCCGGCATCGTGCTCGGCGGCTGCGTCATGCTGGCCCTCCAGCCGCCATCGGCGAAACCGGCCAAGGCACCAGAGCCCGTGGCCGATACCCAGACGAAACCCGTCGCCGACCAGTTCAACGCCCTTCCAAAGGACTACAGCCAGGTACCCGTGCTCGGCCCCCCGCTGAACGGCGATCTTGGCAAGCCAATCCTGGCGGCGGAGACGCGCGGCCAGCTACAAGCCTCGCAAGCTTCGTTCCCCCCGGCAAACGGACTGGCGTCCGCTTCCGCGCCAATGCCCAGCGTCGAAGCGCGATCGACCACGCTTGCCCGCCAAGCGGTTCCGGATGACCACGGGGCCGCCGCGATCACCAGCCAGCTCTTCACGCTCAAGACGCCAGCCGAAACCACACCTTCAGCGATTCCGACGACAACGACCGCCCCGCCCTTGGCCCTCGCCGGCCTGTCGACCGCTCAGCCGCAAGATTCGAAATCGACCGCGGATCGGCAGAATGCGTTTTTGAGCCAGCCCGCGGACCGCGTCGTTGTCAGCCCCGACCGGCTGCAGTCTCCAGCCTCAGCCACGCTTATCCAAGCCGGCAGCATCATTCCGGCTGCCCTCGTCACCGGCATCCGCTCCGACCTGCCGGGCCAGGTCATCGCCCAAGTGACCCAGAACATCTACGACAGCCTGACCGGCCGCATCCTGCTGATCCCACAGGGGGCGCGGCTGATCGGCCAGTACGACAATGCGATCGCCTTCGGCCAAAACCGCGTCCTTCTCGCCTGGAACCGGCTGATCCTGCCCGACGGCCGCTCGATCGTTCTGGAAAAGCTATCCGCCGCCGACACTCAAGGCTTGGCCGGCCTCAGCGACCAGACCGATTATCATTGGACCGGCATGCTCCAGGCCGCGGCCCTGTCGACCCTGCTGAGCGTTGGCACCCAGGCGGGCGCGTCCGACCAGGATAGCGACATCATCCACGCCCTGCGCGACGGCGCCGCCGACAGCATCAGCCGCACCGGCCAACAGATCGTCGAGCGCCAGTTGAATATTCAGCCCACCTTGACCATTCGCCCAGGCTTTCCGCTCCGCGTCATCCTGACGCGCGATCTCGTTCTTGAACCGTTGGGGCAATAACATGGGAAAACTGAAACTCGGCCCGCTGCTGGACGACAAACCGGTCAAGGTCAGCCTGGATCTGTCGGCGGAGATACATCGCGATCTCTGCGCCTATGCCGAGGCCCTTGGAAAAGAAACCGGCCAACCCATCCAAGACCCAGCCCGGCTGATCGCGCCGATGCTGGAACGCTTCATGGCCTCGGACCGCGGTTTCTCCACCGCGGCTCGCCGGAAATAGGCCAAGAGCATTCTTATCCGGCTGACCTAACCGTGCGCTCCTGTTCCAAAGATCTGCCGACGCCAGTCAGCAACGTCGCTTTCCATGGAGCGGATCAACTTGATCGTTCGGACGTTTTCTCGACTGAAATCGACGATGTAGGCAGATTGCTTTTTGTCTTCGGCATTCAGTTTTTGCAGGAGCTCGTGAATGCGATCATAGTCCGGCTCCACGATGACTTTCACGTCCTCCATGCCGTCCGGCGTGAGCTGCGCCAGGTGGTAATTCAGAATAGACGTCGGGTAAAAGCGCGTACGGTAGCGCTTGGCGTTACCGTCCTTCCGGCCCGTCGGCTTGATGATCCACGTATCAAGCAGAATGTGCTTCGCCGACTGCCCAGGCGGCAGGATGAATTCCGTCAGGTCGCTCAGATCGGGTTCTCGTTCCATGTTGACCGTTTGCGCTTCGCCCGACAGAAATTTGTCGAAGCCCTCCTGTGTCAGCGGAAGGATTATCGAGACAGCGACCGGGATGCCATGTCCCTGGCGATTGGGCTCAACCCCGGACAGGAAGCATTGCGGGTTTCGTTCCCACCAGCCTCTGTAAAGTTGCCGGCGGCGCTCGCCCAGCAAGCCGGGATGGGCGGTGGTTATGTCGGTCTCACCATCGGACAAGGTAACGAATGGCGATAAGGCGTTTTCGCCATCCAACGCCCAGACGAACGGTGACACCTTCGGATGCGCCGCCTCGGCGTCGCCGATGGCGGGAAAGCCCATAGGCCCGGCGGCCGCGATATAGGCGACCACGGCGGATCGCAGATCTTCGACCGCGTCTTTGTAGCGTCCGTCCCCGCTATTCGGCGCACCCTCAAGGCCCTTAGCTACACCCTCGGCAATCAGAACCATCGCGCGGCTGAAATGCTTCTGCGGACTCGCCAAAAACCGCTTGAGCGTCTCGTGCGGCTCCGCCGCCGCAACGCCAGACAAGACCTGTTCCCGGGTGATGCCCTCGGATCGGAGAAGACCGAGGCCAGCTCCGATAGCCGTCTTGAGCGCTTCTGCTGCGCCGCTATCCAGTTTCATGGCTGCTCCACTGCGAGATCAAAAATTTCGGATTGGTCAAGGCTTATTTTGGCAATCTACGCCTGTCAGCTCAAGCCGTTACTGACTGAGCCGCCGATGCCAGGGTGTCCTTGCGGGGAACATCAGCAAAGGAGCCGGACATGACCCTGATTGAAGCTATCGTCAACCTCACCATCTGCGTCGTTCATGCTATAAGCTGGCGCAAAAATGAGAGTGGCACCGAAAACTGGCAAAAAACGGAGATCGCCACACTCGCTATATTGCACCTTGTACTCTTTTTAGCCTTCTCAGCTTCGGCAGCACATGCCTTGTAAATGCCAGAACGATTTTAGTAAAAAGGCGCTCACTGAATGAGCGCCTTTTTACTATCTCCAGCTATAGCAAAATCCTGATATCCTTCCACTGGGTTATAGGCTACAGGCGGCTTCGAACCTTTTCCGCTGGTACGCCCTTCTTGACAAAGTCGGCTTGGACGCGGAGGCCTGCAGCTCTCTGTAGGCCCTGGACCCGGATGTCGGCAGACGCGGCCAGGTCAGCGACGCGTTCCTCCATCACCGTCTGGAAGCGCAACTGGAACGCCATATCAGCGGTGCATAATCCGGCACGGTGCCCCCTTTCGAGAAGATAGATGATCGTCAGGAAGATCAATCAGATAGACATTCCGCCGCAAGCGCGGATTTTCGAGGCTTGCGCGATGACATGTCGGCAGGCAGGCCTGCGGCAGCATAGAGATGGCTTAGTTTTGCATAATGCTCACGAATGCGCTGAATGCTCGGCAACTCCAGGTCCAAGGTGATGAGACGCTTGTTCACGTAGCCGTACTGCTCGTAAATGCGCCGAACGGCATTGCGTAAGTCGTCGTCCGATATCTCGCCGGTCCCCCGGTAAATTGGCGCCTGGCCGCCGGCCGGCAGATTGAGAAAGTCGTTGCGCGCCGCGAAGGTGCGCGATGTGACGGGGGTGTGAGCTTCGTAGGGAACATTGGCTTGGGCACAGGCCCGGGCAAGACTGCCGAAATGCTCCCGATACCATCGGCGCGTTGGTATCGCTTGGGCTGCGCATACCTTCGCGTCGGTTATCGGTCCGCGCTCCGCAAAAAGCACCTTCAGCTTCTGTAGGGCCTTTTCGCGATCGTAGTTCTGATCCTCAAATCGAGGCGCAAGCGGTTCATACCCGGCCGCGCGATAGGCGTTCTCGAAGGAACCAAATGCGCGAGCGTAGGTCGGAAAACTTGCGGTATAGTTACACTGATCGATCACACGGAGGCTTAAATAGCCGTGCTCGCGAAGAACGCGTTTGAGCTGCGCAAGCAATTCCTTGCGTGAATAACGATGACTGCGTTGCGGGCGACGAACCTTAGGCGGCGGCTTGGGGGTATAGCCGATAAGTTCATATACGGTCTTAGTAGGACCAAAACGCATTTCGTAGGTCCGCCAGTGGGGAACGTAGGGACAGGTGTTAATGAGGTCGACCGATAGACGGCCCTGCTCCGCCAACAGCCGCCGAAGGCCGGCCAGCATTTTCTCGGCATCATAGGTGTTGCCGCTGCCGCGAGGCCTTGTCGCGAGCCGTTCCTGCGCTTTTTGAAAAGTGTCCTTACTAATGATGCCCTCACACATCGGCACCCGTACCCAAAGGCTTGGCGGATTCATCGTCGAGGGTGTTTTCAGCTTTTGCGACCATTTATTGTAGACATAAACACCGGTGTACTGCTCGTTCGTCAACGCGCTCTTCACCTTCTGCGGCGACCACGGCAGTTTACCGGTGGATGGTGCGCCGACGTGGTTGAGATGCCGAGCAATACCGGAGAATGTCGCGCCTTCTATGAAGAGATCGAACAGGCGTCGCACGACGTCTTGTTCCGCAATCGGTCCAGGTACGACCACCACCTTATCGGTCGCCAGAGCCTTCCATTCACCTACCGCCAGTTCGTATTTCGGCTGGCCGGCGCCATCGACCAGCAATCGCCGTAGGCCAATACCAACCGGCCCACCCTGCTTTTGGCCGCGGCGAGCACCGCGCAACTGGCCATATGCCACTTTAGCGGACAGCTCCCGGCTAAACTCGCCAGCCATGATCCGCTTCATGTGCTTCAGCATCGACGAGGCAAAGCTTCCGTCGTTCAGAAAGGCCTCCGCGACATATTCGACCCGGACGCCAAGGTCGCGGCAGATGAACTCGTAGGCGGCGTGCTGGTCGGGGTCTTGGAACCGTCCCCAGCGACTGACATCGAGCACAAGGATGGTCGAAAATGAACGCGCCGGATCGGTGACGTCCCGCAGTAGCCGATTAAGCTCTTTTCGCTCCTTGAGCGTCAGGCCACTGCGGCCGGCGTCGGCATAGGTGCCGACAACGTCATACCCATGCTCCGCTGCGTACTCAGCGATGCGCGTTTCCTGATTTTCCAGGCTGTACCGCTGATGCTCAGTCGACATCCTGAGATATTGGACAGCGCGGCCGCGCCCAGCGACAACGATTTCCCGCATAGATCACCCTTCGGTCTATGCTCGCCACCATGTCCCGGCCCAGGCTTCAATTTTAAAGCAGCTTTCCGGCCAGCTCAATAACCTGTGGCCGTGAGAAGGTATAGCCAAGCCGTCAGCCTCAGCCGGGCGCCGGCAGCCCGGCTGAGGAAATGAGAAGGATCCGGTGGTGCAGCTTTACGAGAGCCACTTCGCCACACCACCGTGGTGCGAACAGGTGCCGCTATGGTGCTGGCTCATGCTGTAGCTGCCATCCCGGCATTGAGCTGTGGCGCCGGCCGGAGCGCCGGTGGCAACGGAAGCTGCGGGCGTGGCGACCTTGGTCGCAGGCACAGCCTGGGCTTTCATCGGGATATTCTGGTTAGCAGCCGGCGAAGGCGCAGAGGCGACGGCGGTCTTGCATGCAGCCTTATTCTTGTTCCCGGCCTTCGAGCAATCATAGTTGCGCGCGGCTTTCGTATCGGGTGTAGCGGAGGCAACAGCGACTGAAGAAGATGCGGCCGCGGTGGACTTGCAGGCGGTCTTATTCGCGTTGCCAGGTTTCGAGCAATCGTAATTGCGGGTCTTCGGCGCCGAAGCGGCTACGGTCGACGAGCTTGACGCCGCCGCGACGGCGGTAGGCGCTGCTTTGCAAGCCGCCTTATTGGCGTTTCCGGGCTTGTTGCAGTCGTAGTTTCGCGTCTTGGAAGCGGTCGCGGATGCCACCGGCGATGACAATGTGCCCGACGAGGCTTCCGCCTTGCACTGGGCCTTGTTCGCGTTCCCGGGCTTACTGCAGTCGTAGTGCGGTGTCGCCCGCGGCTTGGCCTGAGCAGAGAAATCGGCGACGGCCAGCGGCGCAATGATCAACAGAGCGGCGGCAAGGATTTTGTTTTTCATGATGAGGCTCCCGGAACGCCGTTATAGTGTCACCATTGCCGCACATGGGCAACGGGCCATTTCCATCGCAGCCGAGAGCCCATTTCGGTTGCCTAACGGTCGTCTGGACCGGCACGCCGTTCGATAATGTGGGCCTGAACGCCTATGGCCGCCCCACAGCCAGTGGGCTCAGCCTGGCGATCATCTGGCAGGCTTCGACCGCGCACCTCGTTCTGCATTGAAAAGAGATGAGGAAGGTCGCTAGCTGAAGCGTGCCCTCCTGGCGCTTAAGGATAACAAGATGACCCATTTCGCGCGACTTATCGGCGTGCGGCTCACAACTATTTTTATAGCCGGTGCCTTTGCAGGCTCGGCTTTTGCCACCGACATTCCCAAATTGACGGCCAGAGCCAATTCCGGTGATCCTCAGGCGCAGTTTGCGCTCGGAAACGCCTACATGGCTGGTAATGGCGTCGACCTGAACGTAGCGCAGGGCGTAATCTGGTGCCGGTTGTCAGCCGACCAGGGTTATGCTCCAGCGCAGTCGCAACTGGCACTGAAGTACGCCAGTGGCAACGGCGTGCCCATGGACAAGATCGAAGCCGACAAATGGGTAATTCTAGCGACCTCGAGCGACTCCCGAAATCGGCGCGTGAAGAATCTGGTAGAGGGCCTGATGACACGGGATGAATTGCGCCGGGGCCATGTCGCTGCCGAGCAGTGGGGACTGGACCACCCCAGTGACCGCTAGATTGCACCTGTGCTCGCGTCTACAGACCATGCTGGACGGACAATCGCGATAGCAAAAACAACATCCCATGCCGCCAGACAACATGGGATTTGGATGCATATATTGTCGATGAACAGTCGAGCGCGAAGGCGACAAGCTTGTTGCGTCAAAAATTGCGATCAAAAAGTTGCCCACGCTGCGTGCAAGCGCTTGACCCGTTTCACGAATTTAGACGACTTCTGAAACCGTCTCTTAGACCTGCGGCCGGCTTGGCACAGAGATACTTGATCCAGCTCCAGTTCGCACACCACACCAGCGAAGAACCGTTACCGATTCTTGAGAAACTTGAGAAACTTCGGTCGCGACTAACGCTGCCCGGAACAGGCCGGCTCCATGTAGAAAATCAAAAGTGCAGGACTGGGAGGCTGTAGCGGACTGCTGGATATCCTTTGCGGTCAAGGCCTCCCCACTTATCCACACATATTTTCCCAGACTAAATCCCAGACTAAGGCGCGTTTTAGTCTGGGGATGCTTCGGCCAAAGAAAAAAGCAGCGCCGCAAGGCACTGCTTTTTCTGGATATTCTAATCTTCGAATGGCGCACTCGGAGCGATTCGAACGCCCGACCCTCAGATTCGTAGTCTGATGCTCTATCCAGCTGAGCTACGAGTGCTCACCGTCGAAGAGGGCGGACCAATAGTCGAAGCCTTCGGCAAAGGCAAGCGCGTTTACGCACTTTTTTGCACTGCCGCGACGATTTTTTCGTTGCCCCTGTCGGCCACCCAAGCGTCTAATCGTTAAGTTCGAAAAGTACCGCCCGCCGTTCAGGATCTCCGTATATGCCCCGTCTCGCGTTGAAGACCACCACCGCCGTCGCCCTGATGATGGCGGTCGCCGCCACCTCGGCACCCGCCAGGCCCCGCCCCCATGCCGAAACGAAGATCACGCCGATCGTCGTCGCCGCCGAACCGGTCGCCGTCGAGGCCGGCATGGCCGTACTGAAGCGCGGCGGCACCGCCGCCGACGCCGCCGTGGCCGTGCAGGCGATGCTGGCCCTGGTCGAACCGCAAAGCTCCTCACTGAGCGGCGGCGCCTTCATGATGTATTATGACGCGAAGTCCGGCACCCTGACCGACTATACCGGCCGCGAAGTCGCTCCGGCCGGCGCAGCACCCGACATGTTCATGAAGGACGGTCCCAAGGACGCTTCTGGGGGCACCCGCGTGCCCATGGCCTTTTCCGAAGCCGTGGTCTCCGGCCGCGCCACCGGCGTGCCCGGCGCCATCTCGATGCTGGACCAGGCGCAGAAGGACCACGGCACGCTCGACTGGAGCACCCTGTTCGGCGATGCCATCGACCAGGCGACCCGCGGCTTTGTCATCACCAAGCGCATCGGCTACGACCTGCACGAAACGACGATCGACTATGCCGAGCGCCACACGCCCGACGTCCAGGCCTATTTCAGCGACGGCAAGGGCGGCCTCCTCGATACCGGCGACGTGCTCAGGAACCCGGCCTATGCCGAGACGCTGAAGGCCATCGCCGCCCAGCGGTCCGGCGCGCTGCGCAGCGGCAAGATCGCCGCCGACATCGTCGCCAGGACGCACGCCGATCCCCTGCCCGGCACGATGACGCTCGACGACCTGAAAAACTACAAGGTCGGCATCCGCACCGCCAAGCCTTATGCGGCGACCGACGACTATACGGCCAAGCCTTTGTGCGTACCGTACCACGCCTATATCGTCTGCTCGAACAATGTGCCGTCCGGCGGCATCGCCGTGCTGCAGGGCCTGCGCATCGCCGCGCACATGCCGGCCCTGGCCGGCGGCGTCCATGATCCGAAGGCCTGGCAGGCGCTGATCGAAACCGAGCGGCTGATGTACGCCGACCGCGACCGCTACGAAGGCGATACCGCCCGCTTCATGGCCATGGAGGGCGGCTATCTCGACGACGGCTACGCCCAGGCCCGCGCCCAGACGGTCACCGTGGGCACGCCTAGCCCGGCGCCTCAGCCCGGCACCCCGCCGGGCTACAAGCCCTTCGCGCCCGACAAGACGATCGAGCCCGGCGGCACGACGCACTTCGTCATCCGCGACCGCTACGGCAATGTGGTGAGCATGACGACGACGGTGGAAAGCCTGTTCGGCACCGGCCGCATGGTCGATGGCTTCTTCCTCAACAACCAACTGACCGACTTTTCGTTCACGCCGGTGCTGCCGAGCGGCGAGCCGGTGGCCAACGCGGTCGCCGGTGGCAAGCACCCACGCTCGTCGATGGCGCCGATCATCGTCTTCGACAAGACCGGCAAGCACGTCGTCGCTGCCATCGGCTCGCCGGGCGGCAAGGCGATCATCGCCTACAATCTCAAGGTCCTGATCGGCATGCTGGACTGGAAGCTGCCGACGCAGCAGGCGATCAACCTGCCGAACATCGTCGCCGGCGGCGACAGCATCCGCGTCGAGAAGCCGCGCATGGAACCGGCCATCTGGGACGGCCTGACCGCGATGGGCTACAAGCTGACGGCAGTCAATGGCGAGGAATCGGGCCTCAACGGTTTCATGATCAAGCCGGACGGCAGCTATGACGGCGGCGCCGATCCGCGCCGCGAAGGCGAAGTCCTGGTCGCCGGCAAGACCGCGCAACCGGCGGCCTGGTGACGAGGTGGTCCGCAATATCGTCATCCTGACTGGCGCCGGCATCTCGGCCGAATCGGGCGTGCCGACCTTCCGCGCGTCCGATGGCCTGTGGTGCGGTCATCCGGTCGACAAGGTGGCAACGCCCGAGGGCTTCGCCGCCGATCCGGCCCTGGTCCAGGATTTCTATAACCAGCGGCGGCGGCAACTGGCGGAGGTCGCGCCCAACGCCGCGCACCAAGCCCTGGCGAAGCTGGCGTCCGTCTGGGAGGGCGACCTGCTGCTGGTGACGCAGAATGTCGACGACCTGCACGACCGGGCGCACGCCGCCCTGCCGGCCAGGCCGGGCTTCGGCCTGATCCACATGCACGGCGAACTGCTGAAGGCGCGCCATGTGCAGACCGGCGAGGTCCAGGCGTGGTCGGAGGATATCCCGGTCTCGTCGGCTTTACGGCCGCATATCGTCTGGTTCGGTGAGATGCCGTTCGAGATGGAGCGCATCGAACGGGCGCTTTACGGCTGCGACCTGTTCATCTCGATCGGCACCTCGGGCAATGTCTATCCGGCCGCCGGCTTCGTCGAGGCCGCCCGCCGGGCCGGCGCCCATACGGTCGAGCTCAATCTGGAGCCATCGCTCGGCCGAAGCCATTTCGCCGAACAACACTACGGCCCGGCGACCGAGGTCGTGCCGGCCTTCGTCGAGCAGATACTGGCGGAAGCTGTCGCAAAATAGGCGACAAAAGGCACCATATATGCGACAATTCCCGCACGAGGTGCCCCATGAGCGTCGATCGCATCAATACCCGCCTGTCGCGGCCGATGGCCGAATTCGTTTCGCGCATGGTCGGCGAGGACGGTCTTTATGAAACCTCCAGCGAATATATCCGCGACCTGATCCGCCGCGACATGGAACGGCGTGAAGATGCAGCTCAAGCCGAATTTGAAGACCGCTTGCTGCAAAGCTATCAGGCCCATGCCGAAGGCCGCTACATCGAATCGACCGGAAACTTCGATACGGACATGGCGCTGTACGAAAAGCGCAAAGCCGAGAACTGGAAATAGGACGGCACGTGTCCTACCGGTTAACGGAAATCGCCCTCGCGGATTTGCGTCAAATCTACAGCTATTCGGCTGACCGCTGGAACGTGGATCGTGCCCGAACCTATATCCAGAGCCTGTACGGCAAGCTGGAGAGCCTGGCCGTCAAACCCGATCGCGATTTGAGTCGAAACAGGCGCAGTCACCCCTTTCAGATGATTCCTGCAGGCGCCCATTTCATCGTCTATGAGACCGTAGAAGACATAGTGGTTATCCACACCATCCTTCACCAAAGCCAGGACATTGAGCGTTATATCGCAAAACTGACGCCCGAATTTCGCAAGGCTATCGCCGAAATCAACCGTAGGCGCTGACTATCCCTTCAACGGCAGCTTGATCTCGAACGAGGTGCCGTCGGTGCCGGTCTGCAGCAGGTGCACATCGCCGCCGTGCAGTTGCGCCAGTTCGCGCGCGATGGCCAGACCAAGCCCCGTCCCGCCTGGCGTCGACGACGAGGTGAACGGCTGGAACAGGCGCTCGCGCAGCTTCTCCGGGATGCCCGGGCCGTTGTCGGCGACGATCAGCAGCACGTGCTCCGACGTCTTGACCCCGGTCAGCGTCACCCGCCCCTGGGTGCGGCGGTTGGGTTGCAGTTCGATCGCCTGACGCGCATTGCGCATCAGGTTGACCAGCAGCCGGTACATCTGTTCGGGGTCGGCCTCGAACGAGAAGCTCTTCGGGGCGCGCAGGGTGAATTTCACCCCGTCGCCGCTTGACCCGGGCAGGCACAGCCCGGCGTCCTCGGCCGCGGCATCGGCCAGATCCTTCAGTCGCACGATCTGGATCTGCGGCGCGTGCTCGTCCGATTTGCCGTAGGTCAGCACGTTCTGCGCCAAGGACAAGGCCCGGTCGAGCGCCCGTTCCAGGCGCGGCAGGGCCTTGGCCACCTGGGGATCGCCCGACATGGCCAGGCGGTCCGACGCCATCTGGGCCGAGGTCAGCATGTTGCGCAGATCGTGATTGATCTTGGATACCGCCTGCCCAAGAGCCGCCAGGCGCGCCCGCGAGCGCAGGGAATTGCGTACCTCTTCCTGCATCGACGCCAGTTCGCGCTCGATCTGGCCGATCTCGTCGCCGCGGCGCGACACGCGCGGCGCCAGGGTGACGTCTTCCGGATTGGTCTTGAAGCGCTGCACGTCGTCGGTCAGCCGCTGGATCGGGCCGACGATAAAGAATTGCAGCCCCAGGAACACGAAGGCGCCCGCCGCCAGCGAAATCAGCAGCGAGGTGCGCACCAGGGTCGACAGGTTGGCCAGCAGGTCGCGCTTCAGTTCATTGCCCGGCACGACGATCTCGATCAGCTGGTCCGAACGAATGCGCGGCCGCGCCTCAAGATGGATCAGCCGGCCGGGCTTGGACATGAAGGTTTCCCAGGGCGCCCACAGGTAGGCCAGGTCGTATTGCCAGCCGTGCTTGGGGCGCAGGTCCATGACCTCGTCCGGGACGACGGTATTGGGATCGTACAGGCGATAGCTGCGCACGCCGTTGTTGAGGATGGCCAGGTACAGGGTGTTGGCGCTGTGCAGCAGCTTCGACGACATGCCGGCCGACACCGTATTTTTCTGCGAGGTGTCGATGGCCTGGGAAGCGATTTCGGCGCGGGTGACGCGGTCGGTCAGCCAGCTGTGCTGCGCCGCCGCCAGCGCCTGGATCGACAGCACCACCTCGACGACGATGAAGATGACCACGGACAGGGCGAACAGCCGGCCGGACAGGCTGAAGGCGAATCGCTTGAGGCTTTCGAAGGCAAGGACGCTATAATGCAGTGACGCCTGCGCGATCAGCGTGGCGGCCCGCGCCAGCTTTTGCACGCTTATCCCGCCCCGGGGACGGCGGCGCCTGGGCGGAGCGGCTTTCGGCGCCGGTCGCCTGTCGTCTGTCTTGCCGTGATCGAACACGCCGGGCGACCATCCGTGGAAATGCGCGAGCGAATCCTATCGCACGCCGATGTATTAAGAGACTATACCAGAAATACGGCGCAATAGGTGCAAATAAGATTGACAAGGCCGCCCGTCCGGATTATCCACCCGCCTCTTCGTGAATTCGGGCGCCGGATGGCCGCCCCTTCAAGCCATTCTGGAGCTCCCTATGGGAACGAAACGCACCTATCAGCCGAGCCGCCTGGTCCGCAAGCGCCGCCACGGTTTCCGCACCCGCATGTCGACCAAGAACGGCCAGAAGGTCGTTGCCCGTCGCCGCGCCAAGGGCCGCAAGCGTCTGACCGCTTAAACGCGTCTACGCCACTGTATCGAATCCGAAAGGGCCCTTAAGTTCGCTTGGGGGCTCTTTTGTTGTTTAAAATCTCATGATCACCCGCCTCACCCGCCGCGCCGAATTTCTCAAGGCCGCCCGCGCCCCCTACCAGGCGCGCACAGCGGTGGTGATTCAGGCGCGCCGCCGGGCCGAGAGCGAAGACGCGGACGACGCCTCTATCCGCACCGGCTTCACCGCCACGAAAAAGGTCGGCAACGCCGTGGTGCGCAACCGCGCCAAGCGCCGCCTGCGCGAAGCCGCCCGTCTTTTATTGCCCCTTCACGGCCTGCCCGGACATGATTATGTCTTCATCGCGCGCGCCGGAACGCTCGACCGCCCCTGGGCCGGTCTACTTGACGATGTCAAAGCCGCGCTGGTAAGGCTGGCGCGCCCGCAATCCACACCGAATTCCCGGCCGGACAAGGCCACTTCCCCGCAGGATCCTTCCGTCAGATGAACAATACCGACGACAACCGCAATCTGATGTTCTTCCTGCTGGCCAGCATGGTCGTGCTGTTCGCCTATCAGTTCTTCATCGCCGGCCCGCAGCAGAAGGCCCACGCCGCGCACGAGGCGCAACTGGCCGCCGCGTCCAGCAGCGCCGCAGCCGCCGGCCTGCCGGTAGGGTCCTCGACCGTCACCCGCGCCCAGGCCATCGCCCAGTCGCCGCGCGTGCCGATCGACACGCCGTCGGTGAAGGGGTCGATCTCGCTGAAGGGCGCCCTGCTCGACGACCTGTACCTGGTCAAGTACCGCGAAACCGTCGATCCCAAGTCGAGCCCGGTCGAACTGCTGCGCCCCGCCGCGACCGACCACGGCTATTACGTCGAATCGGGCTTCAACACCCAGAACTTGCCAGGTGCGCCGACCGCCGGCAGCCTGTGGACCCTGGCCTCGGGCAGCGTGCTGTCGCCGGGCAAGCCGGTCGTGCTGACCTACGACACCGGTTCGGGCCTGAAATTCACCCGCACGCTCAGCATCGATAACGACTACATGATCACCGAGGATGACCAGGTGACCAATACGGCGCCGGCGGCGATCAGCTTCGCCCCCTATGCCCGCGTCGTGCGCGACGACATGCCGGTCAATGCCGGCAAGGCCGGCTATACGCTGGAAGGCACCATGGCGACCTTCTCGAAGACCGCCACGCCCCGGATCGGCAATGGCGACGACTACGCCTCGAATCCGCAGCACTACAAGGACCTGGCCAAGTCGAAGAACCCGCCGAAGGGCACGTCGACCGGCGGCTGGTTCGCCATCACCGACAAGTACTGGATGGCGTCGGTCATTCCGGACCAGCACCAGGCCGTCAACTATTCGACCTTTGCCAACACCCAAGGCCCAGTCCCGCAGTTCAACGCGGGTTACGCCCTGGCCAATACGGTGACCGTCGCCGCCGGCCAGACCTGGCACAGCCAGTCGCACATCTTTGCCGGCGCCAAGCTCGATGCCCTGCTGCACACCTACATCAAAACGCTCAACATCCCGCGCTTCAACTGGGCGCTGGACTGGGGCCACCTGTCGTTCATCACCATTCCGTTCTTCCTGCTGCTGTCGTGGCTGTACAAGCTGGTCGGTAATTTCGGCCTCGCCATCCTGGCCCTGACCGTCATCGTCAAGGTCGTCTTCTATCCGCTGGCGCACAATTCGTACGTCACCATGACCAAGATGAAGCACGTCCAGCAGCACCTGCAGCCCAAGCTCGACGCCATCAAGAAGCGCTACCCTGACGACCTGCAGAAGCAGCAGGAAGCGACCATGCAGTTATACCAGGAAGAGAAGGTCAACCCGATGGCCGGCCTGGGCGGCTGCCTGCCCATGCTGCTGCAATTGCCGGTGTTCATCTGCCTGCTGAAGGTGCTGCAGCTCGATATCGACCTTTACCACGCGCCCTTCTTCGGCTGGATCCGCGACCTGTCGGCGCCCGATCCGCTGACGATCATGAACCTGTTCAAGCTGCTGCCCTACGATCCGGCGACGGTGCCGCTTATCGGTGGCTTCCTCAACGGCCCGCTGCACATCGGCCCGGTCGCCATCCTCTACGGCGCCAGCATGTGGCTGAGCCAGCAGATGAACCCGTCGGCCACCGGCATCGACCCGATGCAGAAGCGCATGCTGTCGCTGATGCCCCTGTTCATGGTCTTCTTCTTCTCGTCGCTGGCCATCGGCATCATGATCTACTACCTGTGGAGCAACATCCTGACGATGTTCCAGCAGTACCTGATCATGCGTCACCTCAAGGTCGACAACCCGATCGACGACATCATCGGCCGCCTGACCGGCAAGGGTCAGAAGAAGACCGCGGCGTGAGCGATCCCGAATTCACCCCGGAAACCCTGGAAGACGCCCGCGTCCTGTTCGCACGCCCGGCCGTCTTCATCATGGGCGCCGTGGCCGTCGACCAGTTGCCGGCGACCGACATGTCGGAAGTCGCCTTCGCCGGCCGCTCCAATGTCGGCAAGTCGTCGCTGATCAACGCCCTGGTCGGTCAGAACCACCTGGCGCGGGCGTCCAACGAACCCGGCCGCACGCGCGAGGTCAACTTCTTCCGCGTCAACGATTGCCTGCATCTCGTCGACCTGCCGGGCTATGGCTGGGCCAAGGCGTCGAAGGTGACGGTCAAGAAGTTCCAGAACCTGGGCCGCGACTACCTGCGCGGCCGCCCGACCCTGCGCCGCGCCTATCTGCTGATCGACGCGCGTCACGGGCTGAAGGACGTCGACAAGGAGCCGATGGACGCGCTCGACAAGGCGGCGGTGTCCTACCAGATCGTGCTGACCAAGGCCGACAAGATCAAGCCGGCCGAACTGGCCAAGGTGATCGAGGCCACCCAGGCAGCCATCAAGAAGCGCCCGGCCGCCCACCCCATCGTCCGCGCCACCTCGTCGGAAACCGGCTTCGGCATTCCCGAACTGCGCGCCGAGATCATGCAGGTGTGCAACGTCGCGCCCTGATCGTTTGGCCAGATCGTTCGGGCCAAATCGTTCGGGATTGAGGTTTTATTCGGCCGGATGATACCCTTCGGGAAACGGAGGATGTCATGGGTCTTGAGGCCGAAAGCGAACTGACCAGCGCCGGAGAGACCGTCCACGTCAAGGCGCTGCTGGAAAGCCACGCCCTGATCCTGCGCGGTGCGATCAGGAAAACCCTGCCGATCGGTGAAATTACCGATCCGCGCGCTGTCGACGGCCAGTTGCTGTTCGAATACCACGGCACGCCCTATGCGCTTCGCCTGCCCGACGGCCAGGCGGACAAGTGGCTGAAGAAGCTGACCACCCAGCCGCCATCGCTGGCCGCCAAGCTGGGCATCGACGCGGCGCACAAGGCTCGGGTGCGGGGCCACACCGACGATGCCGCCCTCGCCGCGGCGCTGGCCGGCGCCACCACCGAGATTGCCGCCGAAGCCGCCCTGTCCGTCGTCATCGCCGCCACGCCGGATGACCTTAGTGCTGCGCTCGCCGCCCTGACGCAGGACGCACCGCAGGCGCCGGTCTGGGTGATTTATCCCAAGGGCGCCAGGTCGACCCTGCCGGAGGCGGCGGTGCGCAATCACATGCATGCCCTGGGCTTCGTCGACACCAAGGCCTGCGCCGTCTCGGACACTTTGACCGCCACGCGCTTCAATCGGCGCAAGGCGTCACATAATTAGGCATGACAGACGCCGCGCGTTGCGCTATGCGCGCGCCATGATCATCCAGACCGAAACCGACGCCGCCGAAGAACGCGGCTGGGCCACCGCCCGGCAATTGGCCGAAGCCCTGCCCTACATCCAGATCTATGACCGCGAGATCGTCACGATCAAGTACGGCGGCCACGCCATGGGCGAAGCCGAAACGGCCAAGGTCTTCGCCTCCGATATCGTGCTGCTCAAGCTGCTGGGCATCCATCCGGTCGTCGTGCACGGCGGCGGGCCGCAGATCTCGGCCATGCTGGGCCGCGCCGGCGTCAAGTCGACCTTCATCGACGGCCTGCGCGTCACCGACGACGCCACCATGGAAATCGCCGAAATGGTGCTGTCGGGTGCGGTCAACAAGGAAATCGCCAACTGGATCTCGCAGGCCGGGCGCGAAGCCGATGTGCGCGGCGTGGGCCTCAGCGGCAAGGATGCCGGCCTGATCACCGTCGAAAAGGCCACGCGCCTCAAGAAGGACCCCGACAGCATGATCGAGCAGATTGTCGATCTGGGCTTCGTCGGCGAGCCGAAGCAGGTCGATGACAAGCTGCTGCGCACCCTGATCGACGATCCCAACCACGACTACGTCCCGGTCATCGCGCCGATCGGCGTGTCGGAAGAAGGCCATACCTTCAACATCAACGCCGACACCGTCGCGGGCGCCGTCGCCGGCAAGCTGAATTCGAAGCGCATGCTGCTGCTGACCGATATCGCCGGCGTGCTCGACGAAAACAAGAACCTGATCCGCCAGATGACCGTGTCCGAGGCGCAGGGCCTGATCACGTCGGGCGTCGCCGTCGGCGGCATGATCCCGAAGCTGGAAACCGCCATCGCCGCCATCGCCGCCGGCGTCGAAGCCGTGGTCATCCTGGATGGCCGCCGGCCGCACGCCATGCTGGTCGAGCTGTTCACCGAACACGGCGCCGGAACGCTCATTAAGGCCGACTGAGGTCGGCTTTAATGAGTTGATTGTTGTCTGGCGCTCAAGCGCCGCGCGGGCCCGAGGTCGCGTTCGACTTTGCGCGCGACCGCACTTGCAAAATCCTAAAACATTGGGCGTATTATCGTCCCAATGAACCCTGTGCTCTCCCAAGAACTCTCCCACGTCGACACCTGGGTGTTCGACCTCGACCAAACCCTGTACCCGCCCGAAGCCGAGGTGATGGCCCTGATCGAAGGCAAGATGACCGCCTTCGTCGCCCGAGAAACCGGCATGCCTTACGACGAAGCCTACAAGCTTCAGAAGGGGTATCTCCACGAACATGGCACGACGCTGGCCGGGTTGATGGCCAATTACGGCGTCGAACCGCACCGCTTCCTCGACGAAGTCCACGACGTGTCAATCGACAGCCTGCATCCCGATCCGGAGCTGAATGACCTGATCGAGGCCCTGCCCGGCCGCAAGCTGGTCTTCACCAACGGCGACGAGCGCCACGCCGTGCGCGTCCTGGCCAAGCTGGAAATGACCGACCTGTTCGAAGGCGTCTTCCATCTCGAGCACGCCAACTGGATCCCCAAGCCGAACATGGTGACCTTCGAACGCATGATGGCGGCGCACGACGTCACGCCGACCACCGCCGCCTTCTTCGAGGACACCCCGAAGAACCTCAAGGCGGCGCATCAGCTCGGCATGAAGACCGTCCTGGTCGGCCCGAAAATCGAAGGCAATACCGACGATTTCATCGATTTCCGCGCCCATTCCGTGAAGGATTTCCTGCGCGAGGTATAAAGGACTTGATCCGGACGTTTCCTCCCCCTATTGCCTAGCCCGCAATTCCGGGAGACCCCAAATGTCCGACCTCGCCGCCTTCAAGGATGATATCGAAGCCGCCTGGGAGGTGCGCGATACACTCAACACCGAATATCGCGGCAAGTACCGCGAGGCGGTGCAGGGTGCGCTGGAAATGATCGACTGCGGCCGCTTCCGCGTTGCCGACAAGGTCGATGGCCAGTGGGTGGTGCACGACTGGCTGAAGAAGGCCGTGCTGCTGTCCTTCCGCCTCAACGCCAACCAGCTGATGCACACCGGCCGCGGCCTGTTCGAAGAGGCGCCGATCGGCCCCTTCTGGGACAAGGTGCCCAACAAGT